>OKQJ01000001.1_pt1 | contig 253109 bp, 245 predicted proteins | sample 1614171 | NCBI WGS metagenome assembly OKQJ01 (sample SAMN04436911, study PRJEB24849) | human gut metagenome | biome: human gut; feature: NICU; material: stool | host: Homo sapiens | place: USA: Saint Louis, MO | collected 2012-05-30 | reverse complement strand
CACGCGCTGAGCGTGGCCTTTCAGCTTGCCGCTAAGTTCAGGGATGACCAGACCGATAGCTTTCGCCGCTCCGGTGGTATGCGGAATGATATTTTCCGCCGCCGCGCGGGATGCGCGTAAATCTTTGCCGCGAGGGCCATCAACCAGCGACTGGGTGCCGGTATAGGCGTGAATCGTGGTCATGGTTCCCACTTTAATACCAAAGGCGTCATTCAGCACTTTCGCCATCGGCGCCAGGCAGTTGGTGGTGCAGGATGCTACAGAAATTATCGTATCGTTGGCGTCCAGCGTATCGTCGTTAACGTGATAGACGATGGTCTTCATATCGCCCGCCGGCGCGGAGATCAGAACTTTTTTGGCTCCGGCGGTCAGATGCGCCTGCGCTTTCTCTGATGAAGTGTAAAAGCCGGTACACTCCACGATAAGTTCAGCGCCCGTCGCTTTCCACGGAATATGCTGGGCCTCTTTTTCGGCATAAACGGTGATTTTTTTGCCATCAACGATCAGCGCATCTTCAGTAAAATCAACGCTCCAGGGGAAAGGTCCGTAGTTAGAGTCGTGCTTTAGCAGGTAGGCCAGCACTTTCGGTGAGGTGAGATCGTTAATGGCGACCACCTCTAAGGAACTATTAACCTCCAGTAACCGGCGCAGCACCAGCCGTCCAATACGCCCAAATCCATTAATCCCGAGTTTGCTCATGAAGAATCTCCAGGTCAGTTGAATCGTGATGTGAAAACTTCTCCAGGCTTAGTCCAGCAGTCAGGATAGGGCAACCAGCGAATTTTTTGCCGCGAGAAAGGTGGCTGCTAAATATAGCGGGAAAAGCGTGTAAATCCGGGAGGTTGAGGGTATGACGGAAACGGCTAATAATTTTTTGTTTCAGCGTTATACGCCACGGGCATATTGGCTGCGCAGAGAAAAGGAAAGGGCGGACCCGTAAAGACCCGCCGATGGCGATTATCTGGCCAAAGCGCCTGATTCAGCGAAAGCGGCTAGCGCGGCGCCGTCAAGACGATAGCGCACCCATTCACTTTGCGGCAGCGCGCCAATGCTCAGATAAAAATCGATGGCCGGCTGGTTCCAGTCGAGCACGCTCCACTCTAACCGGCCGCATTCTCTTTTAACCGCTAGCCGAGCAATGGTGCGCAAGAGTGCTTTTCCCGCGCCGTTGCCGCGAAACTCGGGCGAGACGTACAGGTCTTCCATATAGATGCCATTGCGTCCGAGCCAGGTGGAATAGCTGGTGAAGAACACCGCATACCCAGCGACCTTATTTTCTATCTCGCAGATCAGCGCTTCCGTTTTGCTGTCGCTGGCGAAAAGGGTGGCCTGGATCTCCTCGACCGTGGTAACCACCTGCTCTGGCGCTTTTTCATACACTGCGAGCTCATAAATCATGTCATAAATTGCTTTTGCGTCCGCCGGGCTGGCCTGACGAATGGTCATATTCATTGAATTACCTGTTGTGCCGTCGTGAGTTTGATACCGCAAAGCATAAACGTTAAGGTTAGAAGAATTAAGTGCAATGAAATCACTGAATGATGAATATTATGCATCCCGCCCTTCGCCGTCTTGATTTAAACCTGCTGCCGGTATTCGAGGCGGTCTACCGCTATCGCTCGGTCCGCCTGGCGGCGGAAGAGTTAGCAATGAGCACATCGGCGTTAAGCCACGCGCTATCCAGGCTGCGCGCGGCGCTTAACGATCCGCTTTTTTATCGTGAGGGTCACCGCATGTGCCCCAGCGTATATGCGACCCAGCTCGCGCCGTCGATATCATCTGCGTTAAAGTTTTTAAATCAGGAGCTCACCCCGCAGCCAAAGTTTGTCGCTTCCGCCAGTACCGACTGCCTACAAATCGCGATCACGGATTTCACCGCGCAGTGCGTTTTTCCAACCCTGATGTCCAGACTTCACCACCAGGCGCCGGGTTTGCGTTTCGAACTGCGTTATCTGCCGCATAGTCCGGCGCTGACGGAACTGCTGGCCGGAGAGGTGGACCTGGCGTTGGGTTTCAGCGCGCTCAATGAAGCGGAACATCCGGAACTGGATGAGATTTGCTGGCTGCAGGATGACTATGTTGCGATGAGTAACGAAAGGCGGAACAGACTCACGCTGGCGGATTATCTGGCGGCCCAGCATCTGGTGGTCACTCCGTGGAATGAAAGCCAGGGGGTTCTCGATGTGCAGCTGGCGAAAATGGGCTTCACGCGACATATCACCATCAAAACCCCCTCAATGCTGAGCGCACCGTTTATTATTGCGCAAAGTGAACTGTTGATGGCGATGCCGCGCTCGGCTGCTGAAAAGATGCTCGCAACCGCCGGGTTGAAGATTTTTGAACTGCCGTTTGAGGTGCCGCCATTTGAAGTGAAAATCTATTCCCATAAGCGCAGCGGTCAGCGCGGCGCAAGCCAGTGGCTGAAAGACACGCTGCGGGAGTGGGCGGCGCCGGAGGGCATCTGATGGCGGGTTTGACGAGTCAGCGATATATGCTTAACTCATGATATCAGAAATGTAAAATCTGTGTTAACAATCAAGGCGCGCATTGACTCTACGCGCTGCGCCGCTCATCCATAAAAGATAAGAGAGACAAATTGAAATTAGCCGGACCTCATCCAGATGAACTGCGTCGTCTGCAATCGCTGCGGGCATCCGGGTTGCTGAATAGCGGAAAAGAAGAGCGCTTCGATCGCCTGACCAGGCTGGCGCGTACGCTCTACGATCTGCCGGTGGCGTCGATTAGCCTCGTCGGGGAGAACACCCTGTATGTTAAATCCTGCGCCGGACTTGATGTAGATACGCTGCCGAGGGATATCACCTTCTGCGCGCACACCATTCTGCAAACCGATCCTTTGATCGTCAACGACCTGCAGCAGGATATGCGCTTTCACGATAACCCGCTGGTGACGGAAGCGCCGTTTATTCGCTTTTATGCCGGGTATCCGGTTCAGCTACCTGACGGCGCGACGGTAGGTTCGTTCTGCCTTATGGATCATAAGCCGCGCGCTTTTTCCGGACATGAAATTCAGATATTGAGTGACCTGGCCGCCATTGTAGAAGATGAATTCAAAGTGCTGGACGCGGCGACCGCCGACGAACTGACGGGGTTATTTAACCGGAGGGGATTTTTGTCGTTAGCGGAGTATGCGCTGTTAACAGCCAGACGGCGAAGTGAACCGGCGAGCCTGGTGTTTATCGACCTCGATCGCTTTAAGCTGATTAACGATACCTGGGGCCATGAGCAAGGGGATAAAGCCCTGACGGCAATCGCCGATGTGATGAAGTCTACCTTCAGAGAGTCGGATTTAATTGCCAGACAGGGCGGCGATGAGTTTATCATCCTGCTTGCCAATACCGCCCAGCAGGCCGCGAACAAGGCGATGGAGCAGCTTAGCCAGAATGTTGCCGAGTATAATCAGCAAGCGGGTAATCCGTGGCAGCTGGCGTTCTCATGGGGCTGCGTTGAATACGATCCCCATGAGCACCATAGTCTCAATGACATCGTTGCAGTGGCCGACCGGCGGATGTATCAGGCTAAAACGAGCCATGGCGCAGAGCGCCGGTAGGCGTGTCGCCCGGCGTCGTCTGCCGGGCGTCTGCGGCATCCCCTGCGGTTCAGGCGAGTGATCGCCGCAGCTTACGCAATCTTAGTGGAGTCCAAGACGGATCAATTCAACGGGCTCGAATTTGCCTTCAGCGCCTTCAACTTCTACTGTCTTATTACGACGCAGCTGGGCAGGAGTAAGACCATTGGCATGTATAGCAACAATTTTACCGGTTTTACCCGTCCCGTTAATCATTACCTGACTACCGTTAGTAATAGGGTTGCGGTTACGATCGTAAGTGATCATGGCTATTTCTCCTCTTAATAATCTGCAAATAAAACTCCGCTTAACCACCAGGCTTACTCCCGGCAACGGACATAATACAAATACGCCTCTGAGGCTGGCGTTTTTTTGTTTTTGATCAACATCACACTTTTTAGCGGTCAGCGAAGGCCATTTCCTGACCGTTCGTCCGCGCGTTATGCTTCCGCAGGTCTTTGACTTTGTACACTATGGTTGCGGATGCTCAGGTTGCAGACGCGGTTGCGGCTGCTAAACTTTTGGCGGGCATAACGGAGCGGAACGATGAACAACAAAGACGAGCAAACGGGGCTGATCGGGCTTGCGATTGGCGCAGCGGTCATTGGCCTGGTGTCTGACCAGAAGCCAATTAATCGGGAAAGTATTGTTGAGGAACTGATACGGTTAGGCAGGCAGAAGGGAGATGGCGTCGAGGACGAGATTTTTAAAAAAGCGGCAACGCTGGTGCGAAAGGGGATATAAACCCCGATAAAGAGATAAACGAAGCCCGGGTATCAGAAAACCCGGGATTACACCGGGAGCAGAGTCATCATTAGCCAGGCTAAAAAAATGCATATCAGCGTCATATACCAGACAAAACTCATTTTACCACCTGACTCTACAGCGCCATGCCAATCACTGCGTTAACCACGGATGAAGCCATTAACACGCCGCCAACGATATAACAGGTTCGGTTCTTTCGGCTCACGGCTAAGGCCAGAAGAACAATAGCTGCGGCAAAGAATGGGATAGCTATGATGCTAAATGTGTTCATGATTCCCTGAGGCCTTATTCGTCAATATTCCCGCAAGTGGCTTCGCGGTTAAGAAGGCATAGACCGCGATTCGAAATCTACCGGAACCCGGTTAATCTTCCTGCATCCACATATCGGCTTCTTCAAACATTTCCTGCACGGCGCGGCTGATCTGCTCCTTCTCGTGCTTGCTGGCGTCGGTATTAATCGAAGCTAAAGTCATCATCGGTTTTACGCGGACGTCGGCATCGGGAAAAATGCGGTGAACTCGCTTTGTCAGTTCATTAAGAATGATCTCTTTAGCGCCGGCCAATCCCTCGAAATTTCTTTTGTCATAAATCAGTTCTACAAACATGCGTTATCCCGGTTATTTTGATGACAGCCAGTATTGTACTGTAATTATATACAGCGTCAAGGCGACAGAATAAGTTCCTCGCGCAGGCGCGATCTCTGCTTTTGCATCAAATGCCGGAGTAGGGCAATTGTTTTTTTATAAGTACGTAAAAGTTAATGAATTTTTAATAAAAGGTGGTTATGTTGACTCCATCACCATCTTTTTAAGGGTTTTCCATGCGCGATAAATACTCTGGCCTGCAGATAGGCATCCACTGGCTGGTTTTTTTATTAGTGATTGGCGCGTACGCGGCGATGGAGCTGCGGGGCTTTTTCCCGCGCAGCGCGCGGCCTGCCATTAATATGATTCACGTCTCGTGCGGTATTTCTATCTTTGTTCTGATGGTGGCGCGCCTGATCGTGCGCCTGAAATCACCGGCGCCGCCGATAGTCCCCAAACCATCGCCGATGATGACCGGCTTCGCGCATCTCGGGCATCTGGTGATCTATCTGCTGTTTATCGCGCTGCCGATCATCGGCATGGTCATGATGTACTATCGCGGCAACCCGTGGTTCGCTTTTGGTCTGACCATGCCGCACGCAGCGGAAAGCGACTTTGAACTGGTGGATAATCTGAAAGCGTGGCATGAGCTGCTGGCCAATACCGGCTACTTTATTATCGGCCTGCACGCGCTGGCGGCGCTGATGCACCATTATTTCTGGAAAGATAACACGCTGCTGCGGATGATGCCGCGTAAGCGCTAAACCCTGCTAAACCCGCTTCGGCGGGTTTTTTGTCGCTCTTTATTTTAATTGTGATAAAAATGTTATCAACAATAAAAAAAGGGGAAGGGTATGAAAGTCAGACTTGCCATCGCAGAAGAGGCTCCGGCCCTTTGGGAAGTTCGTAATCAGGCGATTCGCCACGGCTGCCGTGAAAGCTATGCTGCGGAAGTCCTCCAGGCCTGGACTCCCGACAACATGCCTGAAGGTTATCGCCATGCGGTGCGCGATAATCCATTTTTTGTTGTTGATGATGGGCAGGGCAAGCCAGTCGCCAGCGGCTATCTGGATATCAAAGCGGGTAGCGTTGAAGCCATATTTACTTTGCCGACCTGGGAGGGTAAAGGCTGCGCCAGCATGATTATGGCGGCGATTATCGGGGAGGCGAAACAACGCAAGTTCAGGCACATTACCCTCGATGCAACGCCAAACGCGGCCGGTTTTTATCTGCGCCTGGGATTCACTTCAACCGGCGAAAAGCGCTGGCATTCGAACATGGCGAACGCCGACTTACGCTGTGAATCGATGATCCTTAGCCTCGACTGAGCGCAAATTCTCGCCGCTATGCTACGGTTAAAGCGGCGAAGCCATTTGCCTCATGGCAATAATAAATATAGTATACCCCCCTATATGATATGGAGGGCGACACCATGCCACATTCACCTGAAGATAAAAAGCGTGCCCTCAGCCGGGTAAGGCGCATCCGCGGCCAGGTTGAAGCGCTCGAGCGGGCGCTGGAATCTGGCGAACCCTGTATGACCATTCTGCAACAGATTGCCTCTATTCGCGGCGCCGCTAACGGCCTGATGGGGGAGATGGTTGAGATTCATCTGCAGGACGAACTGGTTAGCGGCGAAACGACGCCAGACCAGCGCGCCGCCAGAATGGCGGAAGTCGGGCATCTGCTACGATCCTATTTAAAATAAAATCACCACGAGGAAGAGAGATATGAAATCACGTGCAGCCGTCGCGTTTGGCCCAGGCCAGCCGCTTTCAATCGTTGAGATTGACGTCGCGCCGCCGAAAAAGGGCGAAGTGCTGGTGAAGATCACCCATACCGGCGTATGCCATACCGATGCTTTCACCCTCTCCGGCGACGATCCGGAAGGCGTCTTCCCGGCGGTGCTGGGTCATGAAGGCGGCGGTATTGTCGTCGAGGTTGGCGAAGGCGTAACCAGCCTGCAGCCGGGCGACCACGTTATTCCGCTCTACACCGCCGAATGCGGCGAATGTAAATTCTGTAAATCAGGCAAAACCAACCTCTGTCAGGCGGTTCGTGCTACCCAGGGTAAAGGCCTGATGCCGGACGGCACTACCCGTTTCTCTTATAACGGTGAACCAATCTACCACTACATGGGGACCAGCACCTTTAGCGAATACACCGTAGTGGCCGAAATTTCGCTGGCCAAAGTAAACCCGCAGGCGCCGCTGGACAAAGTCTGCCTGCTGGGCTGCGGCGTCACGACCGGCATCGGCGCGGTGCACAACACGGCGAAAGTGAAAGAGGGCGATACCGTCGCCGTTTTCGGGCTTGGCGGCATTGGTCTGGCGGTGATTCAGGGCGCGGTACAGGCGAAAGCCGGGCGCATTCTGGCGGTGGATACTAACCCGGAAAAATTCACCCTCGCCAAAGAAATGGGCGCCACCGACTTTATCAACCCAAATGATTACGATAAGCCGATTCAGGATGTGATTGTTGAGCTGACCGACGGCGGCGTCGACTTTAGCTTCGAGTGTATCGGTAACGTGAACGTGATGCGCGCGGCGCTCGAATGCTGCCATAAAGGCTGGGGCGAAAGCGTGATTATTGGCGTTGCTGGCGCAGGCCAGGAGATCAAAACGCGGCCATTCCAGCTGGTCACCGGGCGCGTCTGGCGCGGCTCCGCCTTCGGCGGCGTCAAGGGACGCACTCAGCTGCCGGGCATGGTGGAAGACGCGATGGCGGGCAAAATTCGCCTCGACCCGTTTATTACCCACCGTATGCCGCTGGATCGGATCAACGAAGCTTTTGACCTGATGCATGAAGGGAAATCAATTCGTACCGTCATCCATTTCGGTGATAACTGATTTTTCAGTCCAAACATAACCCGGGCTTGCCCGGGTTATTTCTGAATATACGCTATTCTCGCCGCAAATTTTCATAACCGCTATGCCACCGCCGCTGTTCCCGACGCTCCCGTTCTCGCTGAATATCTGATTTTTCATCTTCCCAGACCGCGCAGTGCGGGCCGCTAAAAACCTCGCAGGGCGGCTGGTTAGCGGTGAGCGGGTTGGCCGTTTTCTCTTCCCAGATCGTCGGATCGCGCAGGTCCACTTCCGGGGCCTTCAGCGCCTGTGCGGAGGCAGCGGCTAACGCCAAAACGGTGCCTGCGAGCAGGCGGCAGGTTGAACTTTTCATCCATTATCCTTGTTCAGTTTTTATTATTGATAACCATTCGCAATAATAACATGACTGAATGAAAATGGCGCGTTCAGGGAGATGAGAAGACAATTTCGCTGTCGTGATGTCGTGATGTCGTGATGTCGTGATGTCGTGATGTCGTGATGTCGGGTAGCGGCTGGCGCCTGACCCGACCTGCAACACCGTGGATAACCACCGCTGGTAGGCACAGTAAGGCGTTTACGCCACCGGGCAATATCCAGGAAAGGTACTTCGCCAGTAAAAAGGGCCCCGGCTGGGGCCCTGAGGATTACTTCTGCTCCGGGAGCGCGTAGGCAATAATATAATCGCCGCGGTCCGGGGACTGGCGAGCGCCGCCCGCATTGATGATGATGTACTGCTTACCGGTTTTCGGCGAGACATAGGTCATCGGGCCGGACTGGCTGCCGACCGGCAGACGCGACTTCCAGATCTCTTTACCGTTGGCGGTATCAAACGCGCGCAGGTAGAAGTCCTGGGTACCCGCGAAGAACAGCAGGCCGGACTGGGTGGCAAGCGAAGCGCCCAGCGTCGGCATGCCGATAGGGATCGGCATATGCATGCGGATCCCCAGCGGACCGGTGTCCTCTACGGTGCCCACCGGAACCTGCCACACCAGCTTGCCGGTTTTCAGATCGACCGCTGACATCGTGCCGAACGGCGGTTTCTGGCAAGGAATGCCCAGCGGCGACAGGAAGCGCTCGCGCATGGCACCGAACGGGGTGCCTTCCATCGGCACTATCCCCATTTCGATACCGCTGGCGTCTTTCGCCACGTTGGCGCGCGGAACCATATAGTTGGCGAGGCCAAGGCGCATATCGTTGACGAACATTAGGCTATTATTCGGGTCAACCGACACGCTGCCCCAGTTCATCCCGCCCAGCGAGCCAGGATACTGCAGCGAACGATCTTCGCCCGGAGGGGTGAAGACACCCTGATGGCGCATCTCTTTAAACTGAATGCGGCACAGCAACAGGTCGACAGGCGTCGCGCCCCACATATCCGACTCTGTCAGCGTCTCGTTGCCGATCATTGGCATGCCAACGGAATAGGGCTGGGTCGGGGAGTAGCGCTCGCCTTTGACGTTGCCCGCAGGGACAGGGCGTTCCTCAACTTTGGCGACTGGTTCACCGGTGGCGCGATTGAGCATAAAGATCATGCCCTGTTTACTGGTTTGCACCAGTACCGGGGTGGTGCCGCCTTTACCGTCAGGAAGATCGTACAGCAGCGGCTGCGAAGGCAGGTCGAAGTCCCAGAGATCGTGGTGGGTGGTCTGATAATGCCAGCGTACCTGTCCGGTCGTCGCATCAACGGCCACGATGGAAGAGCTGTATTTATCGTCCAGCGCGGTACGTTCGCCGCCAAAGAAGTCTGGGGTAGCGTTACCGGTAGGCAGGTAAATCAGATTCAGCTTCGCGTCATAGGACATGGCCGACCAGACGTTCGGCGTACCGCGGGTGTAGGTTTGCCCTGCAGGCGGTTCACCGGTCAGGTTCGGGTTGCCCGGATCCCATGCCCACGCCAGCTTGCCGGTGTGAACATCATAGGCGCGAACCACGCCCGGAGGCTCGCCGGTGGAAAAGTTATCCGCCACGCGACCGCCAACCACGACGACGTTACCCGCCACCAGCGGCGTAGAGGTTTGCTGGTAGTAACCTGCTTTGATTTCCCCCATCCCCACGCTAAGGTCAACGATACCGTGGTCGCCGAATGCGTCGCACAGTTTACCGTTATCGGCATCAATGGCGATCAGACGGGCGTCGGTAGTTGGCAGGAACAGACGGCGGGAGCAGGCGGCCGGCTGCGCATAGGCGGCAGAGGACACCTGGGCCTGGCTGTCTTCGTAATAGCCTAAACCACGGCAGCGCTGCCAGTTCGGCGCGGTGGCTTTTGAATCATAGCGCCACTTCTCTTTACCGCTATCGACATCCAGCGCCAGTACTTTGCTGTAGGGCGTACAGACGTAAAGCGTATCGCCAATCTGCAGCGGCGTATTCTGGTCTTCCGCGCCGGAGCCGTTGCTCTGCGGGATATCGCCGGTATGGGCGATCCAGGCGACCTGCAGCTGGTTCACGTTCTGTTTGTTAATCTGGTCGAGGGCGGCGAAGCGATCGCCGTGGGTGGTGTTGCCCCAGTGCGCCCAGTTCTTCTGCTGCTCGCCGGCGGCGACCGGTTTAACCGGCACCGCCTCGCTGGCGCTGACCAGAGGCTGAGATTTGAACATCCAGCCGAAACTTGCCAACAGGACCACTGCCAACACCGCTGCCAGGCCAAACGCGGGCCCTTTTTTCGCAGGCTGGCGGGAAAGGAACGGCCACACCAGCGCGCACAGGAGGGCCAGCACGCCGAGCGCGAAAAGGCGCGAGAACAGCGGCCAGTAAGTCCAGCCCGCGTCACTAATCGCCCAGACGATCGAGACGATAAACGCCAGCCCATACAGCAGTATGCCGCCGCGACGGTTGCGGAAAATGAGTGCTGAGGCGATCACCATCACCAGGCCCATAATCGCAAAATAGAACGTCCCGCCGACCGAGGCGAGCTTTGCACCAAGAATACCGATAGCCAGACCGATGATCAGCATCAGTCCGGCGAGAAGCCACTGCAGGATCCGTGGGAACCCTCGCGGCACGTTGCCAGTTGCCATTTTTGTCTCCTTAACCACCCCTGAACAGGCGTGAACCAGATGAATCAAATTTTCAAGTTAACTCTTTTGAATGAAGTGACCATGGCCTTCATAAAAGCGGGTTTTTTGCTGTTATTGATTTCGAGTGAACCATTTGGTGAAATCGTGGCTATGATAGATCTGTTAAATAAATTTGCGCAATTGTTAATGAATGATTTCGCACTAATTGATTATTGTGATGAATGACGTTAGTGAATCGCTGGAAAAAGAGGCTGCGTTTCCCCGGCGGCTGGAGGGGCGGCGCCGGGAGAAAAGCGGAAGACGCCGGTCAGACCGGCATAGATTTGCGAATGGCGCTCAGCAACGTTTGGCTACCGGCGGTGAGGGTGGCATCCACGCGGGTCAGAATACCGATAGGTTCGCCAGCGCCCTGAGTGGGTATGGGCAGCGCGGCGAGCAGTCCACGGCGCAGATCGTCCTTCACCGCGCCGGAGGGGACGAACCACACGTAGTCGTAATCGACGGTGAGCTGGCGCGAGAGCGAGGCCGACAGCGTTTCGATGCAGCCAGTGGGAATTTTACAGCCCTGGCTTTGCAGCAGGGCTTCCGCATTCTGTCGCGGCAGTGTGCCTTTTGGCGATACCACCACCGGCCACTCCATCACCCGGCTCAGGGTAACGGTTTCCTGCAGCAGCGGGTGCCCCGGACGAACCACCAGCTTCAGCGATTCAAGAAACAGCAGTTCATAGTTCAGACCGCTCATCAACTCCGGATCGGACATTCTTCCGATGCCGATATCGATTTCTCCCGATTTCAGGCCCGCCAGCAGCATGGTGTTATTCATGGTCGCGACCTGCAGGGTGATATCCTTTTGCTGCTGGTGAAACTGGCCAATCACCGAGGGCAGAATCCCCAGCGCAGCGGTTGGCAGCGCTCCGATACGCACGATGTCGTTGCTGAGGCCTTCTTTACGATTCAGCGCTTGCCCGGCGGTATTGAGCGCGTCCAGCACTTTCACCGCATGGGTAAGAAACTGTTCCCCGACCAGCGTGAGCTGAGCGCCAAGGCGTCCGCGCTCAAACAGCCGCGTACCGGTAAGCTGCTCCAGTTCATTCAGGGTTTTGGACAAAGCCGGTTGGCTAAGGTTTAAGGTTTCAGCCGCGCGCCCAAGAGTTCCCTGTTGAGCGACGGCCACGAAGGTATGTAGATGGCGCAAGCGAATGCGCTGACTGAAAAGACCATTTTTTTGCATAATCAATGTTAAGAACTGAGGCTGACCGGTGACAAGTAAGGGTGTTTAAATTTGTTAACTTCATAGCAAAATATTATTAACATTTTATATTATTATTTTACAAGTTGATTTTGTTGAGATTGTGGAAAAGCGCCGCCTCTGGCTGGCAGAGGCGGAGAAGGAACGGGCAAATTTAGATATCGAAGAACACGGTTTCGTTGTCGCCCTGTAAGTGAATATCGAAGCGATAAACGATTTCCGTGCCGCGCACTTCGCGCTGCCCGATGAGGGTCTGACGGCGAACTTCCCACTCAATCAGATTGAGTACCGGATCGGCCTGATTAGCGTCCTGCTCGTCGGAGAAGTACATCCGCGTGTTAAGGCCAATGTTTATTCCGCGCGCCACCACCCATAAATTGACGTGAGGGGCCATTACGCGGCCATCACGGCCCACCACGGCGCCGGGTTTAATGGTTTCGAAGCGCCAGATACCGCTGGTAAAGTCCGAGCAGCTGCGCCCCCAGCCGCGAAACTCCGCATCCAGCTTTTTGTTTTGCTGCCGATCGTCCGGGTGATTGTAGCGCCCGGCGGCGTTGGCCTGCCAGATTTCCAGTAGCACATCGCGCACCGGCGTTCCGGAGCCATCGATGACTCTGCCTTCAATGGTAATGCGCTCACCCTCGGTCGCAGGGGTCGTCAGCGTTGGGCCAAAGTTATTCTCAAAGATATGAAATCCGGCGGCGTCCGGCGCCAGGCCGATATGCACATAAGGACCGGCGGTTTGTGAAGCGGTTTCGGGTAAAAAATCTCTCATCGGGCGGCCCCCTGCGTGCGGTTTTCAAACAGCGTGGCGCGGTGGCCGCGCAGCACGAGATCAAAACGGTAAGCCAGCGAGTCCAGCGGTACGGCGGCATGGGGATCCAGCTCGGCGATCAGCGTCCTGATGGCATCGTCGTTATTGATGGTTTTGACGATAGGACACTGTTTGATCAGCGGATCGCCTTCAAAATACATCTGCGTAATTAAACGCTGTGCCCAGGCGTCTCCGGAGAGAGAGAAGTGAATATGCGCCGGGCGCCAGTCGCTTACCTGGTTGCGCCACGGGTAGGGACCGGGTTTGATGGTGCGAAAACAATAATAGCCGTTCTCGTCGGTCAGCACGCGTCCACAGCCGCCAAAGTTCGGGTCGATCGGTGCCAGATATTGATCCTTTTTATGTCGGTAGCGTCCGCCAGCGTTGGCCTGCCAGACTTCGACCAGCGTATTTTTCATCGGCCGACCGAATCCATCGCGTACGTAGCCGTGCACAATAATCCGCTCGCCAATCGGCAGGCCGTCTTTGGCGTAATTCAGGATCAGGTCGTTATCGAGCGCGCCGAGATCGTCGCTACTGAAAACCGGTCCGGTGATTTCCGAAAGTGAATTCTGTAGGGAGATAAGCGCATTGCGCGGCGAGCGCAGAACGCTGGTTTTATAGCCCGGCGCGTAAGCCGGAGGATGGCTGCTATAGTCGCGATGCAGAACCTCGCGCGGTGACCATTTGTCGTTCATCAGGGTACTCCGTTTTATCGGTAGAGAGGCATATCGTTGTTATGTCGCCACAAGTAGTGTGTGTAAATGTTTTGTTAATTTAAAGTGAAATTAAAGGGTGTTTAACATAACTGCTGGTTATGAAGTGTTCAGGCGAAAATGAACGGGCAGCTACCGGCATCACAGTTTGTAAATTCTTCCCACCGTCTTCAGACAGCTTTTCTACACTCCAGGGAGAATTCACTGGAGGTAAGACATCATGGCGAACACCATCACGGCTGATGAGATTCGGGAGTGCTTTTCGCAGGCGATGTCGGCGATGTACCAGCAGGAAGTTCCGCAGTACGGGACGCTACTGGAGCTGGTGGCCGACGTTAACCTGGCTATTCTGGAGAATAACCCGAAGCTGCATGAACAACTGGCTAACGCCGATGAACTGGCGCGGCTGAACGTTGAACGCCACGGCGCGATCCGCGTTGGTACGGCGGAGGAACTGGCGACCTTGCGTCGCATGTTTGCCATTATGGGAATGTATCCCGTTAGTTATTACGATCTGTCGCAGGCTGGCGTGCCGGTTCACTCCACCGCGTTTCGTCCCGTTGATGACGCCGCGCTGGCGCGCAACCCGTTTCGTATTTTTACTTCGCTTCTGCGCCTTGAGCTTATCGCTAATGACGCGTTGCGTAAGCGGGCGTCGCAAATCCTTTCCGGGCGCGATATCTTCACCCCACGCTGTCGTGAACTGATTGCGCTTTATGAACAGAAAGGAGAATTCACCGCCGCAGAGGCCCGGGAGTTCGTCGAACAGGCGCTGGAAACCTTTCGCTGGCATCGACAGACCCTCGTCGATGAAGAAACCTATCATGCGCTGCACGATGAGCACCGGCTGATTGCCGATGTCGTCTGTTTCCCCGGCTGCCACATCAATCATCTGACTCCGCGCACCCTGGATATCGATCGGGTACAGGCGCTGATGCCTGAATGCGGCATCGCCCCGAAGGCGTTGATAGAAGGGCCGCCGCGCCGCGAAGTGCCTATTTTACTGCGCCAGACCAGCTTTAAGGCTCTCGAGGAGCCGGTGATGTTTGCCGGAGAGCATAAAGGCACGCATACCGCTCGCTTTGGTGAAATCGAGCAGCGCGGGATTGCCCTGACGCCGAAAGGCCGCGCGCTCTACGATCGTCTTCTGGGCGAGGCGGGGGTGGGCAAGGATAACCTCAACCATCAGCGTCATCTGCAGGAGGTGTTTAGCGCGTTTCCGGACAGCGAATTCCTGCTGCGTCAGCAGGGACTGGCATACTTCCGCTACCGCCTGACCCCTGCCGGAGAAGCCCATCGTCAGGCGTTTCGCCCCGGAGACGATCCGCAGCCGCTGATCGAACGCGGCTGGGTGATTGCGCAACCGATTATTTATGAAGACTTTTTACCGGTAAGCGCCGCCGGGATATTTCAGTCGAATCTGGGCAACGAGGTGCAGACCCGCAGCCACGGCAACGCCAGCCGGGAGGCCTTTGAGGAGGCGCTGGGCTGTGCGGTTTATGACGAGTTCAGCCTCTATCAGCAGGCGGAAGAGCGCAGCAAACGACGTTGCGGTCTGCTGTAAAATCAGTACTCTGCTGGCATGAGTCGTTAAAGGAAGCAGGTCATGCAGAATCCGTCCACCCCGCTGGTGATACTATCCGGCACCTCTGAAGAGAACATTCATATCTGGCGCGGTATTCCTTATGCCGCGCCGCCCGTCGGCGATCTTCGCTGGCGCTCGCCGCAGCCTGCTGCCCGCTGGCAGGGCGTGCGCCGGGCAGAGACCTTCTCGGCCTCCAGCTGGCAGGATATTGAATACTGCCGCGAGCTCGGCGGCGGCGATCCCGGCAGCTTTTCCGAAGATTGCCTCTACCTTAATGTCTGGTCGCCCGCCGCCCGATCGCAGCCGCTGCCGGTTATGGTCTGGCTGCACGGCGGGGGCTATACCATCGGCGCGGGAAGTTTGCCGCCCTATGACGGCAAAGCCTTAGCTTCTCGCGGCGTGGTAGTGGTGACGGTCAACTACCGGCTCGGGCATCTGGGCTTTTTTGCCCATCCGGCGCTGGAAGGGGAAGACGGCGAGCGTATCTATAACTTCGCGCTACTCGATCAGATCGCCGCCCTGCAGTGGGTGCAGGAGAACATTCACGCCTTTGGCGGCGATGCGGCTACCGTGACGCTGTTCGGCGAATCCGCCGGCGCGCGCAGCGTGCTGTCGCTGATGGTTTCGCCTAAGTCCAGAGGCTTGTTCCATAAAGCGATAATCCAGAGCGGCTATACCTTGCCCGATCTTCCGCGAGAGAAGGCGCTGGCGAAGGGGCAGCTTATTGCGGAACACTTTTCTTTGCCGCAGGCCAGCGCCGAACAGCTGCGGGCGATTCCGGCGCAAGCGTTCTGGTCGTTGACCGCGCCGTTGACCATCGGCCCGGCGCCCGTGGTTGGCGATGCCGTGCTGCCGCAGCCGATGCTGGAGACTTTTTTTAGCGGACGTCAGCATCCCCTGCCGGTGATGATCGGTTCGAACAGCGATGAGGCGAGCGTCATGGCGGTGTTTGGCGTCGATATCGCCGGGCAGATCCAGAAGCTTCGCCGTGAACGCCGTTTCGGTCTGGGTCTAATTAAATTGCTCTATCCCGGCGTGAAGGGAGATGAAGCGCTGGGGCGCGAAGTTTGCCGGGATATGGCCTTTACCACTCTGGGCTATGTGGTGATGCAGGCTCAGCAGCGAGTAGGGCAACCGTGCTGGCGCTACTGGTTTGACTACGTGGCCGAGGCGGAACACCAGACCTATCCGCACGGCGCGTGGCACGGTAATGAAGTGGCATACGTTTTTGACAATCTCGACCTTGCCGAGCCGGTACGAAATTATGCCAACGATCGCGACAGAGACTTTGCCGCCCGGGTCGCCGACTATTGGGCGAACTTCGCTCGCTTCGCCGGCAATGACTGTCATGAACTCTCAGGGCCGGTACGCTGGCCCGCCAGCGTGCGCGGACGGGATCGCCTGCTGCGAATCGGGCTGCACAAACGGGCCGGCTTTAAGGTGGAGAACCGCTTTATGCGCGCGCGTCTGGCGCTGTTTCGGCGGGTCATGAAGCATCATGTGACGCTGGATTAACATTATTCACAAAATCTCCGCTAGCCGGGTGGCGTTCTGCAAATGGGACAATGCGTCCCACTTTCGGCGGCTAATCCTCAGCCAGTGATTACACTATGATCAGCCTTATTAACACCATCTCCGCAGAACCGGCGTTCTGACGGAAAATCTGACGTTAAAATGAGGAAGAAATCATGGCCAAACCGTATGTTCGTCTGGATAAAAATGATGCCGCCGTGCTGCTGGTCGATCACCAGACCGGATTGCTTTCACTGGTGCGCGATATTGATCCTGATAAATTCAAGAACAACGTCCTTGCCCTTGGCGACCTGGCGAAGTATTTCGGTCTGCCGACCATCCTGACCACCAGCTTCGAAAACGGCCCTAATGGTCCGCTGGTGCCTGAGCTGAAAGAGCAATTCCCGGATGCCCCCTATATTGCGCGCCCGGGTAATATTAACGCCTGGGATAACGAAGATTTCGTTAAGGCAGTGAAAGCCACGGGCAAGAAGCAGCTGATCATTGCCGGGGTGGTGACGGAAGTGTGCGTGGCTTTTCCGGCGCTATCGGCTATTGAAGAGGGGTTTGATGTATTTGTGGTGACCGACGCTTCCGGCACCTTTAACCCGATTACCCGCGATGCGGCCTGGGATCGGATGTCGCAGGCTGGCGTGCAGCTGATGTCGTGGTTTGGCGTTGCCTGCGAATTGCATCGCGACTGGCGTAATGATATCGAAGGACTGGGCACGCTGTTCTCCAACCATATCCCGGATTATCGCAACCTGATGACCAGCTTTAATCTTCTGAATCAAAAATAAGCTTCTCTGCGGCCGGCGCTCGGCTGGCCGCTTCCCATTTCTCTTCACTGTCGCTGAATTAAGCAGCAAACGCCGCCGGTTGGCGAAATCATCGCCGCCCCTGGCTATCGGCAATTCGGTCTGGTCCGGTGGACATATTTTTTTCACCTGATTTCTGCCCTCAACAATTGGATTATCAATCGTTTTTGTCTAGAGTGAGCGACATTCACGACGCATGGGTTTGTTACGTCGCGTCTCAATTCACATATGAAGAAGGATGCTCTCTCAGGCATGAACCGCAGACGTTTTCTCAAATCTTCCATGGCTGTTGCCGCCGTATGCGGAACGTCAGGAGTCGCCTCTCTATTTTCTAAAGCCGCATTCGCCGAAGATTCGGGAATTGCCGATGGGCAAACGCGCCGTTTTGATTATAGTGTCCTCCAGTCGATGGCCCACGATCTTGCCCGTCAGCCATGGGGCGGCGCACCTCGCGATCTGCCGCCAACCCTGGCAACCCTGACGCCGCAGGCCTACAACAGCATTCAGTATGACGCCGCGCACTCCCTGTGGAGCAACATTGAAGAGCGCAAGCTGGATATCCAGTTTTTTCACGTGGGAATGGGGTTCCGCCGCCGCGTGAGAATGTTCTCGCTGGATTCACAAACTCAACAGGCACGTGAAATACACTTCCGGCCTGAACTGTTTAAATACAATGATGCCGGCGTCGACACCAAACAGCTGGTGGGCCAGAGCGACCTGGGTTTTGCCGGTTTTCGCGTATTTAAGGCCCCTGAACTGGCGCGTCGCGACATCGTCGCGTTCCTTGGCGCCAGCTACTTCCGCGCGGTGGACAGCACTTACCAGTACGGTCTTTCCGCCCGCGGCCTGGCGATCGATACCTTTACCGATACGCCAGAAGAGTTTCCTGACTTCACCTCTTTCTGGTTTGAGACCGTTAAACCGGGAGCCACGGTATTTACCGTCTATGCGCTGCTCGACAGCCCAAGCGTCACCGGCGCCTATAAGTTCATCGTTAACTGTCAGGAGACGCAGGTGATCATGGATGTGGAAAACCATATCTATGCGCGCAAAGACATCAAGCAGCTGGGCATCGCGCCGATGACCAGTATGTTCAGCTGCGGTAATAACGAACGGCGAATGTGTGACACCATCCATCCGCAAATTCACGACTCTGACCGTCTGTCGATGTGGCTGGGCAACGGCGAGTGGGTTTGTCGCCCGCTGAATAACCCGCAAAAGCTGCAGTTCAACGCTTTCCAGGATAAGAATCCGCGCGGTTTTGGCCTGCTGCAGCTGGATCGCGACTTCTCCCACTATCAGGATATTATGGGCTGGTACAACAAGCGCCCGAGTCTGTGGGTCGAACCGCGTAACCAGTGGGGCAAGGGGGCCGTCAACCTGATGGAGATCCCGACCACTGGCGAAACGCTGGATAACATCGTCTGCTTCTGGCAGCCGGAGAAGCCGGTGAAAGCCGGGGATGAACTGGACTTCCGCTATCGTCTCTACTGGAGCGCGCAGCCGCCGGTACGCTCGCCGCTGGCGCGGGTGATGGCAACGCGGACGGGGATGGGCGGTTTCCCGGAAGGCTGGGCGCCGGGCGAACACTATCCGGATAAATGGACCCGTCGGTTTGCCATCGATTTTGTCGGCGGTGACCTGAAGGCCGCTGCGCCTAAAGGCATCGAGCCGGTCATTACTCTGTCGAGCGGTGAAGCGAAACAGATAGAAATCCTCTACGTTGAACCCTTTGATGGCTACCGCATTCAGTTTGACTGGTATCCGACTTCGGATTCGACTGACCCGGTTGAGATGCGCATGTTCCTGCGCTGCCAGGGGGAGGCTATCAGCGAGACCTGGCTTTATCAGTACTTCCCGCCGCCGCCGGATAAACGCAACTATGTCGACGATCGGGTAATGAGGTAAGTGTCCGTTACTGCGCCCGTCGGGTAACCGCGCGGGCGCGTATTTTTTTAATCACATCGTTAATCAGAGTGCGCCATGTCCGCCGAAAACAGATCTGCTATCGAACATATCCCCGTTACGGATTCTCTCTCCCTGCGCGCGGTTGACGAGCGTCACGTGCCGGAACTGCATCAGCTGGTGATGAAAAACCAGCGCTGGCTTCAGCAGTCGCTGAGCTGGCCCGCTGAGGTGACTCACGAAGAGGAGACCCGCCGCCACGTGCAGGGCAACGTGATGCTCCACCAGCGCGGCTATGCCAAGATGTTTTTGCTCTTTCTGCAGGAGGAGATTGTCGGCGTACTGTCGTTCAATCAGATAGAGCCAATCAACAAGACCGCTTACATTGGCTACTGGATTGATGAAAGCCATCAGGGGCAGGGGCTGCTTTCGCAGGCCCTGCAGGCGCTGATGGACTATTTTGCCCGCAGCGGTACGGTCCGCCGCTTTGTGATTAAGTGTCGGGTGGCGAACCACAAAAGCAATCAGGTGGCCCTGCGTAACGGTTTTAGCCTCGAAGGGTGCCTCAGGCAGGCTGAGTATCTCAATGGTTCGTATGATGATCAGAATATCTACGGACGCATTATTGATGAATTCCCGGGGCGCGGCTGACGCTTTACCCGGGCGACAGGACGCACGGCCAGGTAGCCCGGGCAAGGCGCGTAGAGCGCCGCCCCCGGGAACAGAGCAGGGGCCGGAGGCTGAAAACCCCGCAGCCGGGCACAAAGGTTAAAGAAAGCCGACAATGGGCGTGCGGGTATAATGTTCGTCGCCGTTAATGACCTTCGCGCCCCGGATAGAAATGGCGTCTCCCGCGCTGGCTTCGATGCGTGCTTCATCGCCGATAGTGACCTGATGCTCGATCACCACATCGCCGCAAATCACCGTATGGCCTTCAATTAACACACTATCGTCCAGCAGAATCGGCCCGCCCCGCAGGTGCGCATGGCCGCCTACCATCACCCGATGCTTCAGCAGGCAGTTGCCTTCGACCACAGCGTGCTCCGCCACCTGCGAACTGTAGCGCAGGGTCGGGATAGCGTCTGCTTCCCGCCCGGCGATAATCCTCGCATGGCCATAAACGCGGGCGTTATCGCAGATCCAGACGTCGTTCTCTTCATTACCTTCGAGTCGCGCATGATCGAAAATTTCCGCCCGGTGCTCGACAAAAGCGTGTTCGACAAACGCATCGCCGTAAATTTGTGCCTGGTGAACGACGCGCGATGCGCTGACCGTGGCCCGCTGATAAATGCGCAGGATTTTATCGTTGTCGGCAGTCAGACCTTGAGCGGCGATAATTAAACAGTGGGGGAGGATCCGCGCGTGGTCGGCCAGGTGGCAGCACCCGCGAATGTGCGAGTGTGAAACGGTGACGTTGTCACCTATTTGCGCATTATGGCTCACTGCGGCGCTATCCAGACAAGCGTTACCGTTGACGATGGCCCCATGGCTGATAATGCACTCGCCGGTTAAGCGCGCATTGCCCTCAATTTTTGCCCCGGCAAATACGGCGCTATTAGGATCATAAATCCAGCACGCGCCCTCGTGGCTAAGGGCTGCTTCATCGTCCAGCCAGCCGCCTTCATCACCGCTTTTTACGTCAGCGAAATCACGTAAGGCGACAATTTGCCGCAGATTTACGCTATGTTTGTTGCCGTCGGCCTCATAGTGAAACTGGCGAACCTTCTCGCTGAGGTAATATTTGCGCATCTGACTATCTCATTACGTATGGTTAACATAAACATAGCAAAAAACTCCGTAGCGCGTTTTTGAAGGTTCCTTTAAAATGCAACTTAATATAATTTTAAATTTTAAACAAAATGAATAAAACGCAGCGCGCGAGCCGGGTGCTGAATCTTCCGGCGGGCTATTTTGGTATGGTACTGGGCATTATCGGCATGGGCTTCGCCTGGCGCTACGCCAGCACCATCTGGCCGGTGAGCCGGGTCGTCGGTGACGCCCTGGTGATCGCGGCTACGCTCATCTGGCTACTGCTGGCGCTGGCATTTATTACCCGGGCGGTCCGTTTCCCGCACAGCGTACTGCAGGAGATGCGACATCCGGTGGCCAGCAGTTTTGTCAGCCTGTTTCCGGCGACCACCATGCTGGTCGCCATCGGCTTTGTTCCCTGGCTGCGGCCGCTGTCGCTGGTATTATTCGCGATTGGGGTGGTGCTGCAGCTGAGCTATTCGGCATGGCAGAGCGCCGGATTATGGCGGGGGAAACATCCCGGCGAGGCAACTACGCCGGGTCTCTATCTACCGACGGTGGCGAATAACTTTATCAGCGCCATGGCCTGCGGCGCGTTGGGCTTTAACGACGCCGGACTGGTGTTTCTTGGCGCCGGGATCTTCTCCTGGCTAAGCCTGGAGCCGGTTATCCTGCAGCGCCTGCGCAGCGATGGCGAACTGCCGACGGCGATGCGGACTTCGCTCGGCATTCAGCTGGCGCCGGCGCTGGTGGCGTGCAGCGCCTGGCTGAGCGTAAACGGCGGCGAGGCGGATACCTTCGCTAAGCTGCTGTTCGGCTATGGTCTGCTCCAGCTGCTGTTTATGCTGCGGCTGATGCCCTGGTATCTACGCCAGCCGTTTAACGCCTCTTTCTGGAGCTTCTCATTTGGCATCTCCGCGCTGGCGACGACCGGGCTGCATCTCGGTCATCAGCATCCGGGCGGCTTTTTCCATACTCTGGCGTTCCCGCTGTTTCTGTTTACCAATCTGATCGTCGGCCTGCTGCTGGTTCGTACCTTCTTGCTGCTGGTGCGCGGTAAACTGCTTATTCGCGTTGAACGCGACGCATTATTAAAAAATAAGGATTAATCATGACGCTTCGTGACGAAAACTACTTTACCGATAAATACGGCATGACCCGCACCCATTCGGAGGTGCTGCACGCCGCCACGCTGATCGCCCCGGGCAGGGCGCTGGATCTGGGCTGCGGCAACGGTCGCAATAGCTTGTATCTGGCAGCCAACGGGTTTGATGTTACCGCGTGGGACAAAAACCCTGCCAGCATCGGTAATCTTGAGAGCATTCGTCAGGCGGAAGGGCTGGAGAATCTGCGGACGGCGATTAAGGATCTTAACGCCCTGAGCTTTGATGGCGAGTATGACTTTATTCTTTCCACCGTGGTGATGATGTTCCTTGATGCACAGACCATCCCGGGTCTTATCGCCAATATGCAACGCTGTACCAAACCCGGCGGCTACAATCTGATCGTTGCCGCTATGGATACCGACGATTATCCGTGCACCGTTGGCTTCCCGTTCGCCTTTAAACCGGGTGAACTTAGCCACTACTACCAGGGCTGGGCGTTCCTCAAGTACAACGAAGACGTCGGAGAACTCCACCGCACCGACGCCAACGGCAATCGCATCAAGCTGCGTTTCGCCACCATGCTGGCGCGCAAACCGGCCTAACGCGCGGCTAACAGGCAGAGCTGGAACGCGGTCTGATAAGAGGCTTCAAAGGCGCGCAGCGGCAGAAATTCAAACTTCGAGTGGAAGTTATGCGCGCCGGTGAAGAAGTTTGGCGTTAACACCCCTTTTGCCGACAGGGCCGCGCCGTCGGTGCCGCCGCGCATCGGCGTTGGTTTCGGCGTAATGCCTAAGCTTTCCATTGCTTCGAACATCAGATCAATCGCGCGGCGATCTTCGCCAATCGCATTGCTAATGTTGCTGTAGGTATCGCTGACGTGAAATTCCACCTTACCGGTTGGATACTGCGCGGCGATTTTTTGCGCCACTTCGCCGATCTGCTGCTTGCGGCGATTAAAGCTGGCGAGATCGAAGTCGCGGATGCTGGCCTGCAGTAGGGTGCTATTTTGATCGCCCTGGATGCCGTTAAACCACACGTAGCCTTCGCGTCCGGCCGTATATTCCGGCGTTTGCTGGCGATCGAAATGGCTCATGTAATCGGTGGCCATCAGCAGCGGGTTCACCAGTACGCCCTTTGATGACATCGGATGGGCCGTGACGCCGGTAAAACGGATCTCCGCGGCGGCGGCGTTAAAGTTCTCATAGACGATTTCGCCGAGCTCGCAGCAGTCGATGGTCCACGCAAAATCGACGGCAAAGCGCGAGAGGTCCAGCGCTTTCGCTCCCCGCAGACCCACTTCTTCATCCGGCACAAAGGCCACCACGATATCGCCGTGGCGATGCTCCGCCGTGAGGTTTTCCAGCACCGTCATCACCACCGTGACGGCGGATTTGTTATCCGCCCCGAGCACGCTGGTACCGTCGCTAAAAATAATCTCTTCATCGGGATAAGCGAGGATTTCCGGATGCTCGACGACGCGCAGCCAGATATCTTTCTCGCTGTTCAAACAGAGATCTTCACCAGTGAAGCGCAGAATTTGTGGATGAATCTCCGGTGACAAACCAACGTCAACGGTATCGATGTGGGTAATAAAGCCAATCCGCGGCGCGCCTGGGACATTGCCTTTTTTCACCGCCGTCACGGTGGCGTGTTCGTCAATCACAATGTCATCCAGCCCAAGCTGGCGTAGCTCATCCGCAAGGGCCTGCGCCATCGCGTGTTGCCCGGCGGTGGTGGGTAGGGTGGACGCTCGCGGATCGCTTTGGCTGGTTATCGCCAGATAGCGAAAGAAGCGTTGGGTTAATTGACTGGCCAGGGCTGATGACATAGTGATTCCTTCTTTATTCGAGTTTTCAGGTGTTTGCAATCAGGCTTTAGTGTTATGTATGAAAGGGAAAACAACAAGCTATTCATTAGCTGACAAATTAAAAAGGAAAACATATGCAACGCAGATTCACGACGCTTGCTCTGGCGGTAGCGGCCCTGACGGCCAGCTCGGCTATTAGCGCAAAAACGCTGGTCTACTGTTCAGAAGGATCGCCGGAAAACTTTAACCCTCAACTCTATACCTCGGGAACCAGCGTGGATGCCAGCGCGGTACCGGTCTATAACCGGCTGGTTGACTTTAAAGCCGGTACTACGGAATTAGTGCCGAGCCTGGCGGAAAGCTGGGAAGTTAGCGAAGATGGCAAAGTTTATACTTTCCATTTACGTAAAGGCGTTAAATTCCAGAGTAATAAATATTTCAAACCCAGCCGCGATTTAAATGCCGATGATGTTATTTTTTCATTTATGCGGCAAAAAGATCCTCATCATCCTTATCACAATGTCTCCAACGGCAATTATTCTAATTTTGAAAGCCTGGAGTTTGGTCAGTTAATTACCGCAATCGATAAGCCTGATGAATATACGGTGCGTTTTACATTAGCGCATCCTGAAGCACCCTTTGTCGCCGATCTTGCCTGGTATTTTGCCTCTATTTTATCGGCGGAATATGCCGATGCGATGTTAAAAGCCGGCACGCCAGAACGCGTGGACATGGACCCGATTGGCACCGGTCCGTTCAAACTCGCACAGTATCAAAAAGATTCCCGCATTCTCTTCACCGCTTTCCCGGAATACTGGCAGGGGAAAGCCCATATCGATCGCCTGATTTTCAGCATCACGCCGGACGCTTCAGTGCGTTACGCCAAGCTGGAGAAAAACGAGTGCCAGGTAATGCCGTTCCCCAATCCGGCAGACCTGCCGCGAATGAAAGAGAACAACGCGATCAATCTGATGAGCAAAGCGGGCCTCAACACCGGTTTCCTGGCGTTTAATACGCAAAAAGCGCCGCTGGACAACGTCAAGGTGCGCCAGGCCTTAGCGATGGCGATCAATAAACCGGCGATCATTGAAGCGGTCTTCCACGGCACCGGTACGGCGGCGAAAAACCTGCTGCCGCCGGGGGTATGGAGCGCGGATAGCCAGCTTAAAGATTACGAGTATGACCCGCAGAAAGCGAAAGCGCTGCTGGCGGAGTCGGGCGTTTCCGGGCCGATAACCATCGACCTGTGGGCGATGCCGGTGCAGCGTCCTTATAATCCGAACGCCAAACGCATGGCCGAGATGATTCAGGCCGACTGGGCGAAAATCGGCGTGCAAACTAAGATCACAACCTATGAGTGGGGTGAATACTTAAAGCGGGTTAAGGATGGTGAACACCAGGCGGCGCTGATGGGCTGGACCACCGCGACCGGCGACCCGGATAACTTCTTTGGCCCGTTGTTTACCTGCCAGTCGGCAAACGGCGGCTCTAACTCGGCGAAATGGTGCTATCAGCCGTTCGATAACCTCATCGCCGAGGCGAAATCGATAACCGATCGCCAAAAACGCGAGACGCTCTATCTGCAGGCGCAGCAGATGATGCACGACCAGATGCCGGCGGTGATGATTGCCCACTCGACTATTTTTGAACCGGTACGTAAAAACGTTTCTGGTTACGAAATCGACCCCTTCGGCAAGCATATTTTTTATCAGGTTGATATAAAATAAATACGAAAAAACGGCCCGCCGGCAGCGGCGGGTTTATTTTTTTACGCTACTTGACGTACCACCACTTTTGCCACAAAACTTACCCCTGTCTTTTGCTATAACACTTGCCGATAGATGGTATTCACAGGGATCAACCTATATGCGTACTCAGTTATTTTTTAAGGTCGCCGCGCTGGCTGGCCTGTTAGCCTTGGCCGGTTGTTCATCAAAACTGGCTAAACCTGAACAATATTCCGGTTTTTTAAAAGATTACTCTGGTCTAAAAGAAACCACCTCCGCTTCCGGTAAACCGGAGCTGCGCTGGATTTCTGCGGATTACAATCCGAACAACTATGACAATATCGTTTATAACCCCATCACCTATTATCCGGTCCCTAAACCGACAACCCAGGTTGGCGAAAAGGCGCTCAGCGATATCCTGAATTACACCAACAAAGAGATGAAACAGGCTATTTCCGAGCGTAAACCGCTGGCTACCACCGCAGGGAAACGCAGCCTGATCTTCCGCGGCGCCATCACCGGCGTGGATTCCAGCAAAGAAGGCCTGCAGTTCTACGAAGTGATTCCGGTGGCGATGATTATCGCCGGTACCCAGGCGGCAACCGGTCACCGTACCATGGACACCAACCTGTTCTTTGAAGGTGAGCTGATTGACGCGGCGACCAAAAAGCCGGTTATCAAAGTGGTCCGTAAGGGCGAAGGTAAAAACCTGTCCAACGAAAATACGCCGCTCACCGTCGAGACCCTGAAGCAGGTGATCGATGATATGGCGATTGACGCGGTGAAATTCGACCCTAATAACCGTTAATCAGGCGTATCCGTGAATAAAGGCGCTAGTGGTTGATAGCGCCTTTTTCATTTCTCCTCGACGGCAGCGCGAACGTCAGCAGCGATCCGAGCGAACTCAGGCCAGCCTGCGCCGCAGCAGCCACTGCTCCGGGCGAGCAAACATCACCAGATTGCCGAGCAGAATCAGCGCTAACCCGGCGACGGCGTTGCTATGCCAGACGTAGCCCTCATAAAAGGTGGAAATCGTCAGCGCGACGAGCGGAAATAACAGGGTACTGTAGGCGGCTTTGCTGGCGCCGATTCGCCCCACTAGCGTGAAATAGGCGCCGAAAGCGATCACCGAGCCAAACACCGCCAGATACAGCAGCGCGCCCATATAGCTTAGCGTCCACTGCGGGGCAAAACTATCGCCGCGTACCAGGGCGATAGCGCCCATGACCAGCGTGCCGTAAAGCATTGCCCAGCTGTTGGTGGTCAAGGTTTCCAGGCCGCGGCGCTGGTGGCGAAGGCTGAGCATATTGCCGAGCGAAAATCCGTAGGTGCCTAATGCGCTGAGCGCAATACCGAGCAGCAGCGATGCATTGAGGCCGTTGGCCCACAAATCATCCCAGAAGAGCGTTACGATGCCCGCCAGACCCAGCGCGGCGGCCAGCCAGAAACGGCCCGGCGGCTGCTGGCGGAAAAAGAGAAAACTGTTAATCGCGTTAAACAGCACCGCCATGGAGAAGATCACCGACTCCAGCCCGGTATTGATATACGCAGCGGCGGTATAGAAGCACCAGAAATTAAAGCAGAAGACGCAGCAGCCCTGCAGCAGGCAGAAAAGATGGTCCCGGGCGGCCAGCGGGCGAAGACGGCGGGTAACCAGCAGAATGGTCAGCATGGTGATGCTGGCGACGGCAAAACGCCAGAAAATAGACACCGGCGCGGCGACCGGCCCCTGCTGCAAAAAGATAGCAATCCATGTCGTACCCCAGATAACGACGACTAACCCGTAGAGTAATGCGTTCAAAATGTCTCTCCTGTGAGTGTTGTACCCGTCATTTTGCAGCCTCGCCATGCTCCGCGCTGTCATCCACGTGTTGCCGACTTGCAAATTCTTGCGCTTATTTTGCGTTGGCGGCGGGCGAAAGCTGGTATCCGTCAGCGACTCTTCTTAGACTAGGGATCTGCGGAAACTGAACTGTGAAGGCTATGGCTTACGGGACTTTCGAAACATTGCGTCAAAAAAATGCCGTGCTGCGGGAGACGGTTAAGCTCAACTCCGGGATTCAGCTGGCGGCGTGGTATAACAATCTCGATACCATAACGGTACAAAGCGATCACCACACTCTGAGCCTGTATATTGCCGATGGCTACGAAAGCTACCAGAAGACGCCACATGGCTGGAAAAACGGCGGCGGGCCCGACCGTTTCTGCCTGATGCCGAAAGGCGATGAGAGCACATGGGATATTCGCGGCGACCTCTCTTTTGTCCACCTTTACTGCACCGATGAACATCTCCGCCGGGTAGGCGAGCAGATTTGGGACCGTAGTCCGGCTTCGTTCACGCTGCAGGAAAAAACCTTTTCCAGCGATGACAAAATTACCGCTGTCTATCGCCAGTTTCTGCTGGACAACGACTGGCAGCAGCAGGCGAACCACCTTACGTTGAGTTCCGCCAGCACGCTGCTGCTCACGCACTTGATTCAGCATTATTCAAACGTTCAGTGGCGTTTGCCGACGGTGACCGGCGGCCTGGCGCCGCACGTCTTGCGTAATCTGCTGGCATGGATTGAGGAGAGCCTCGACCGGCCGCTCACCCTTGCCGATCTGGCGCAGGAAGCGGCGCTCAGCGAATACCATTTTGCGCGGATGTTCCGCCAGTCAATGAAAATGGCGCCGCATCAGTACGTGATGCAGCGCCGGATGGTTAAAGCGCAGGCGCTCATTACCCGCAGTCTGCTGCCGTTAACCGATATTGCTATGGCCTGCGGTTTTAGCAGCGCCAGCCACTTTAGCAATCGGGTAAAAAGCGCCACCGGCCTGACGCCCTCGCAGCTACGCGCGGCGCAGCGCTGACAGTAAAACGTAGCTGACGCCGCCGAGAACCAGCCCCCAAAAAGCAGAGCCGATACCGGCCAGCTCCACGCCGCTGGCGGTGACCAGAAAAGTCACCACCGCGGCATCGCGTTCACGCTCATGATTGAGCGCCTGAAACAGGCTGGCGCCGATGGTGCCCAGCAGCGCCAGTCCGGCAAGCATCTGGATCCATGCCGCCGGCAGCGCCGACATCAACGAAGTGATGGAGCCGCCGAAGATTCCCGCCAGCAGATAAAAAACGCCCGCCGCCGCCGCCGCGAGCCAGCGCTTTTGCGGGTCCGGATGGGCTTCCGGGCTTTGGCAAATCGCGGCCGTAATCGCGGCGATACAGATCGAGTAGACGCCAAACGGCGACAGCAGCAGCGCCAGACCGCCGGTCGCCACGATCAGCGATGAAGCCGGAACCCGATAGCCCGAAGCCTGCAGGGTAGCAAAGCCGGGGGCATTCTGCGAAGCCATGGTAACAAGGAAAAAGGGTACGCCGACGCTAAGCAGCAGCGCGGGCGTAAATTCAGGAGCGATAAAAGCGGGGGCGACAAAGCGCCAGCTGATTTGTGACGCTGTCACATCTCCGCTGAGGGCGGCCACCGCGCTTCCCGCCAGCAGGGCGGTCACCACGGCAAATCGGGGAAGGCAGACTTTGCATATCAGCCAGGCGGCTAACATGCTGCCGCATAGCAGCAGATTGCCCTGCAGGCTGGAGAAAGCCTGCATACCAAAACGCAGCAAAATACCGGCCAGCATCGCCGCCGCCAGCGAATGGGGAATGATTTTCATCAGCCGGGCAAACAGACCGGTTACGCCGCACAGTACGATTAAGCCGTTAGCAAAGATAAACACGCCAATCGCCTGCGCCAGCGTGACGCCGTGCAGGCCGCTAACCAGCAGCGCCGCCCCGGGCGTTGACCACGCCGTCAGGATTGGCACCTTTCGCCATAAAGTGAGCGCCAGGGTACTCACGCCCATTCCCAGACCTAAGGCGGTCATCCAGCCGGCGATTTGCGAAGCATCGGCGCCTGCCGCCGCCGCTGCCTGCCAGATGATCGCGGCAGAACTGGCGTAGCCGACTAAGACTGCGACAAAACCGGCAAGCAGAGTCGGAAAAGGCAGAGTAAAAGAGCGCATAAACATTACCTTGTGCGTTATAACGGTCGTTGTAATGTAGCATCGTGCGTTATAGCGCACAACTACCTTTCACCACCGCCGGGCCAGTACAGGGCTGCGAAGAGGGGGCTGATGATGTCGTTACCCTGTAGAATCAGGCAAATGTGCGTATAATTCCCTAAGAGATTATTGGGAGGTTGAATGAATATTGCGCAACATCTGTCGGCGACGCTAAAAACGCTGCGCCAGCAGCGCGGCTGGAGCCTGTCGCGCCTGGCGGAAGAAACCGGCGTATCGAAAGCTATGCTGGGCCAGATTGAACGTAACGAATCCAGTCCGACCGTGGCGACGCTGTGGAAAATTGCCACCGGCCTGAACGTACCGTTTTCCGCCTTTATTATCGCCGATGATAGCGCTGAACCAGCCGCCTTCGACCCGCAGCAGCAGGCGATGGTTGTGACGCCTGTTTTTCCCTGGGACCCGGTGCTGCGTTTCGATCACTTCTCCATTACCCTGGCGCCCGGCGCGCTAAGCGAGTCTACGCCGCACGAGGAAGGGGTTATCGAACATGTGGTGGTGATTAGCGGCGTGCTGGATCTGTGCCTGCAGGGCGAGTGGCTGTCGCTGCAGCCAGGGGAAGGGCGGCGGTTCGCCGGTGATTTAGCGCACGCCTACCGCAATAGCGGCGCGCAGACCGCTCATTTCCATTCGCTGATCCACTACCCAAAAGCACAATAAAAAAGCCGCGAGCAAACTCGCGGCCAGGCAAATGACTGAGACAACAAATCACAACGTGACGAGGAAAATCCGGAATACGCGATGACTGTATCCTCAGGCGCTTTTTGTGGGAAATATCTTTTCCTTCAATACTTTGCTGAAAAGTGAAAATTCCCCCTGCGGCGGCAGTGGAAAATGTTTTGGTCTGCGCGCAGTTCTGACTACAATAGCCGCCATTTCGACCCCCTATAATGGATAACGACGAGCGTATGCGCCTGCAAAACCATCATCTTGAACTATTGAGTCCTGCCCGCGATGCCGGGATCGCCCGTGAAGCGATTTTACACGGCGCGGATGCGGTCTATATCGGCGGACCGGGCTTCGGCGCGCGTCACAACGCCAGCAATAGCCTGAGCGACATCGCCGGACTGGTGCCATTTGCCCACCGCTACGGCGCGAAGGTGTTCGTGACCCTGAACACCATTCTTCATGATGATGAACTGGAACCGGCGCAACGTCTGATAACCGATCTGTACGAAACCGGCGTGGACGCGCTGATTGTCCAGGATATGGGCGTGCTGGAGCTGGATATTCCGCCGATTGAGCTGCATGCCAGCACCCAGTGCGATATTCGCAGCGTGGAGAAAGCGAAATTTCTTTCCGATGTCGGCTTCAGCCAAATCGTCCTCGCCCGCGAGCTGGATCTTCAGCAGATCAAAGCGATTTACGATAGTACCGACGCGACCATCGAATTCTTTATCCACGGAGCGCTGTGCGTGGCCTATTCCGGTCAGTGCAATATTTCCCATGCTCAGACCGGGCGCAGCGCCAACCGCGGCGACTGCTCGCAGGCCTGCCGTCTGCCCTATACCCTGAAAGATGACCAGGGCCGCGTGGTGGCCTATGAAAAGCATTTGCTGTCGATGAAAGACAACGATCAGACCGCCAACCTGGCCGCGCTGATCGATGCCGGAGTGCGTTCCTTTAAGATTGAGGGACGCTACAAAGACATGAGCTATGTGAAGAATATTACCGCGCATTATCGCCAGATGCTTGACGCCATCATTGAAGATCGCGGCGATCTGGCCCGCTCGTCGTTGGGACGTACGGAGCACTTCTTCATCCCGTCCACGGATAAAACCTTCCATCGCGGCAGCACCGACTATTTTGTCAACGCCCGCAAAGGCGATATCGGCGCGTTTGATTCGCCGAAGTTTATTGGCCTGCCGGTGGGTGAAGTGCTGAAAGTCGGCAAGGATTTTCTCGACGTTGAGGTGAGCGAAGTCCTGACCAACGGCGACGGCCTGAACGTGATGATCAAACGTGAGGTTGTTGGCTTTCGCGCCAACACGGTTGAAAAAACGGGCGAAAATCGCTACCGCGTATGGCCGAACGAGATGCCCGCGGATTTACACAAAGTGCGCCCGCATCAGCCGCTAAACCGCAACCTCGATCATAACTGGCAGCAGGCGCTGCTAAAAACCTCCAGCGAGCGTCGCATCGCGGTGGATATCGAACTGAGCGGTTGGCAGGAACAGCTGGTCTTAACCATGACCAGCGAGGAGGGCGTCAGCGTCACCCATACTCTGGACGGCGATTTTGCCGAAGCGACCCAGGCGGAGAAAGCGCTGACGAATCTGCGCGACGGCCTGGCGAAGCTGGGCCAGACCCTTTACTACTCGCGCAACATGGAAATTAACCTGCCGGGTGCGCTATTCGTGCCGAACAGCCTGTTGAACCAGCTGCGTCGGGAAACCGTAGATATGCTGGATGACGCGCGGCTGAAAGCCGTGGTGCGCGGCTGCCGCAAGCCGGTTTCCGTCCCGCCGCCGGTCTATCCGGAAGCGCACCTGTCGTTTCTGGCGAACGTCTACAACCATAAGGCGCGCGAGTTTTACCAGCGTTACGGCGTGCAGCTGATCGATGCCGCCTATGAAGCGCATCAGGAGAAGGGCGATGTGCCGGTCATGATCACTAAGCACTGCCTGCGCTTTGCTTTTAATCTGTGTCCGAAACAGGCTAAAGGGTCGATTAAAAGCTGGAAAGCCACGCCGATGCAGTTGATTCACGGCGATGAAGTGTTGACGCTGAAATTTGACTGCCGCCCCTGCGAAATGCACGTCGTCGGTAAGATAAAAAATCATATCCTTAAAATGCCGCTACCGGGCAGCATCGTGGCGTCCGTCAGCCCGGATGAGCTTATAAAAACCCTGCCGAAACGCAAGGGCGCCTGATGACTGACAGGTCTTAGGGATAGAAGTGCATTTTCGGCTTTCGCGCATTTTGCCAGCGGTGATGTTCGCGCAGATCGGACGCGGCTTCTTCGCTCTGGCTGCGTAGCTCATCGCTATCGGCTTCGTGCTGTAGCTGCTGCTCGAGGCCCTGTACCGGGAAGAAATCGTGTCCGTGCTGGTGGGCCAGCACGTGGCCGGAAAACAGGGCGCACACCAGCAGTAGCGCTGAAACGTATCTTCTGAGCATATCTTTTCCCTTCTGTCGGTGAGTGGGGCTACTATGCCAGGGAGTTGTTGAGCTTATTTCCGCGTTTATCAAAGATGGGAAAAGCTTTTGTCAGCGCTCCCTGACGGATGGCGAAAAAAAGCCCGACGGTGGAGCCGTCGGGCCGACTAAAATGACGTTACGGGCGGCTCAAACCTTCAGCCCGGCGGCCGTCATCAGAAGCCGAAACCCCATGCTCACCGCTCCCAGCGCCAGCACGCTGCCTCCCCACAGCACTATCATCCATACCGCTCGCTTAAGCCATACTCGTTGCATCAGTGATACCCCTCGCCGTGTTGAACTTTGCCGCGAAAAACGTAGTAGCTCCAGAAGGTGTAGCCGAGGATCACCGGCAGAATAAGCAGCGCGCCAACCAGCATAAAGCCCTGGCTTTGCGGCGGCGCGGCGGCCTGCCAGAGGGTAATGTCCGGCGGAATAATATGCGGCCAGATACTGATCCCCAGCCCGCTAAAGCCGAGGAAGATCAGCCCCAGCGTGAGAGTAAAAGGCAGCAGGTGGCTGGCGCTGTTGCGAAGCGTTCGCCAGAGCCAGGCGCCGATCGCCGCCACCAGCAGCGGTACCGGCAGCAGGAAGAATAGGTCAGGCAGGCTAAACCAGCGCCGGGCGATGGCCGGTTGCGCCAGCGGCGTCCAGATGCTGATGGCGACAATGACCGCCAGCAGCGCCAACAGCAAGCCGCGCGCGGTCATGCGCATATTGCGGTGGAGCGCATTTTCGCTTTTCATCACCAGCCAGCTGGCACCCAGCAGCGCGTAGGCAACGCATAGCCCCAGGCCGCAGAACAGGGTAAACGGCGTAAACCAGTCAAACATCCCGCCGCTGAAGCTGCGGCCGTTGACCGGGAAACCGTTGATCACCGCTCCGACCACCATGCCCTGGGTGAAGGTGGCCAGAAGGGAACCGACCATAAAAGCGCGATCCCAGAATGGACGATGCGATGGCGTCGCATTAAAGCGAAATTCAAAGGCAACGCCGCGAAAAATAAGACCGATCAACATCAGGGTGAGCGGGATCGCCAGCGCATCGATAATGACCGCGTAGGCCAGAGGAAATGCGCCAAACAGCCCCGCGCCGCCAAGCACCAGCCAGGTTTCATTGCCGTCCCAGACCGGGGCGACGCTGTTTACCATCACGTCGCGGTCCGCCGTGTCCCGGGTAGTGGTGAATAAAATGCCAATGCCCAGGTCAAAGCCATCCATTACGATATACATCAGGGTGGCGAAGACAATGATAACAAACCAAATAACCGATAAATCGATACCCATTAGCGGAACTCCTTCTGCTGTTCATGGCCCGTAGCGGCGGAGAGTGGACGCGCTGGCGTACCGGAGGCCGGTGGCTGCGCGGTCTGCGGACCTTTGCGAATCAGGCGTAGCATATAGCTGTAGCCGACGCCGAACACCGAACCGTAGACAACGATAAAAGTCAGCAGACTGATCGACATATGCAGGTCGCCGTGAGCGGAGACGGCATCAGCGGTGCGCTGAACGCCATAGACGACCCACGGCTGGCGGCCCACTTCGGTGGTCACCCAGCCCGCCAGAATCGCGATAAGTCCCGAAGGTCCCATCCATAGCGCAAAGCGTAAAAAGGGCCTGCTGTGATAGAGGCGGCCGCGATAGCGTAGCCACAAGGCCAGCGCGCCCAGCAGGATCATCAGCATGCCGAGCCCGGCCATCAGGCGGAAGGACCAGAATACGATGGTGGAGTCAGGGCGATCTTCCGGGGCGAACTCCTTCAGCGCCGGCACCTGCTTATCCAGGCTGTGGGTGAGAATCAGGCTGCCGAGAGCCGGGATCTCCAGGCCATAGCGGGTACGCTCCTGCTGCATATCCGGCCAGCCGAACAGCAGCAGCGGGGTGGGCTCTCCGGGCGCGTTCTCCCAGTGTCCTTCAATGGCGGCGATTTTGGCCGGCTGGTGTTTCAACGTATTCAGCCCGTGCATATCGCCAATCAGCGCCTGAATGGGGGCGACAATCAGCGTCATCCACAGCGCCATGGAGAACATCGCGCGGACGGCGGGGGTATTGTTCCCTCGCAGCAGGTGCCAGGCTGCCGACGCGCCGACGAACAGCGCGCTGCTGAGGAAAGCCGCCACCGACATATGCAGCAGGCGGTAAGGGAAAGACGGGTTAAAAATCACCGCCAGCCAGTCCACCGGCACCACCTGACCATTGACGATCTCAAATCCCTGCGGCGTTTGCATCCAGCTATTAGATGCAAGGATCCAGAAGGTGGAGATAATCGTCCCCAGCGCGACCATACAGGTGGCGAAAAAGTGCAGGCCAGGTCCGACACGGTTCCAGCCGAACAGCATCACGCCGAGGAATCCGGCCTCAAGGAAGAAGGCGGTCAGAACCTCATAGGTCAGCAGCGGGCCGGTAATGCTCCCGGCGAATTCCGAGAATCCGCTCCAGTTGGTACCGAATTGGTAGGCCATCACCAGGCCGGAGACGACCCCCATGCCGAAGTTAACGGCGAAGATTTTTGACCAGAAGTGGTACAGCGAACGCCAGGTCGGGTTTTTGGTTTTTAACCATAAGCCTTCCAGTACCGCCAGGTAGCTGGCTAACCCGATGGTGATGGCGGGGAAGATAATATGAAATGACACGGTGAAAGCGAACTGGATCCGCGCCAGGTGGAATGCATCAAGACCGAACATGCAGAACTCCGCAACAAAATTGACTCAGCGCAATTCTAGGCTTCGTTGATAACGGGTTGCAGGAACAGAAACGCTGTTTTTCCCTATAACAGTTGGGGTCTGTTATGACCTTTTGGCAAAACGCAGAATGGCGCTCTCCCGGTCTGCGCTGCGCTTAGCCGGGCTACGGGCTCCCAGCCGTCTGCGGTCCGCTAGCCCGGATAGATGCGCCAGCAACGCCTCCGGTAAGATATTATTTTCACTACACACCATAACAGTTTTTATAAACTGCCATTATTTCTCATCTGATATATAATTGACCCTACGAATAGCTACACGGATCGACGGATGAAAAAGTACCAGCGGCTGGCGCAGCAGATTACCGAACAGATCGCGCTTGGGGTGTGGTTACCCGGCGACAGGTTGCCCTCGCTGCGCGAACAGGTGGTAAGCAGCGGAATGAGTTTTATGACCGTCAGCCACGCCTATCAGCTACTGGAGAGCCAGGGACGCATCATCGCCCGTCCGCAGTCCGGCTATTATGTCGCGCCGCAGCCCACTAAACCGCGGCAGCCCGCGCCGCCCGCCCAGGTAACGCGTGATGAAGCGGTTGATATCAACACTTATATCTTTGAAGTGCTGCAGGCCAGCCGCCAGGCCTCTATGTTGCCCTTCGCCTCGGCTTTTCCCGATCCGCGACTATTCCCCTTACCGCAGCTCAACCGCTCGCTGGCGCAGGTGAGCAAAACCGCAACCGCCATGAGCGTGATTGAAAACCTGCCGCCGGGGAACGATGAACTGCGCCATGCGATTGCCCGGCGCTACGCGCTGCAGGGAATGAATATCTCGCCGGACGACATCGTGATCACCGCCGGCGCGCTGGAAGCGCTGAACCTTAGTCTGCAGGCCGTCACCGAACCGGGCGATTGGGTGGTGGTGGAAAATCCCTGCTTCTACGGGGCGCTGCAGGCTCTTGAAAGATTGCGCCTGAAAGCGCTATCGGTGGCCACGGATGTTAAAGAGGGGATCGATCTCGCCGCGCTGGAGCAGGCGCTACAGAGCTATCCGGTGAAAGCCTGCTGGCTGATGACCAATGGGCAAAACCCGCTCGGCTTTACCCTCAGCGCGGAGAAAAAAGCGCGGCTGGTGGCGCTGCTGGCGCGCTATAACGTGATGCTGATTGAAGATGATGTTTACAGCGAGCTCTACTTTGGTCGTGAGAAACCGCTGCCGGCAAAATACTGGGATCGCGACGATATGACGCTGCACTGCAGCTCCTTCTCCAAATGTCTGGTACCCGGGTTCCGTATCGGCTGGGTGGCGGCGGGCAAGCACGCCCGACGGATCCAGCAGCTACAGCTGATGAGTACGCTCTCCACCAGTTCGCCAATGCAGCTGGCGCTGGTCGATTACCTTTCGACTAAACGCTACGATGCCCACCTGCGCCGTTTACGCCGCCAGCTTGCCGAGCGCAAACAGCTGGCCTGGCAGGCCCTGCTGCGCCATCTTCCCGCAGAGGTAAAAATTCATCATAGCGATAGCGGTTATTTTCTCTGGCTTGAGCTTCCCGCCGGAGCCGATGCGGGGGAGCTGAGCGCCCGCGCGCTGGCGTATAACATCAGCATTGCGCCGGGGAAAATGTTTTCCACCACCGCCAGCTGGACTTCATTCTTCCGCTTTAATACCGCGTGGGGCTGGGGCGAAAAAGAGGAGCTGGGGGTTAAACGCCTGGGCGAACTGATTCGCGAAATGCTGGCTTAGCGTTATTTATTTCCCGCCAGTGATACCGGGCCGAAAAATAAGCCGGCGAACAGGTGGGTTATTATTTTACTGATGCCAACCATAGGAAATTCGCATAGTCGTATTGCCTCGCTAACTCCTTGTCTATAATCCATAAAGTTATTCCGTGTATGCCGTTTTTTGCATAATGCGCCCCTTGTCACAACCTGAATAAATTTCCCCGGGGGCCCCAGGCGCGCCGTCTACTGTTATGAAGGAAGATATTTTTACGGCACGGCTGCCGCTCATTTTCTTGTGACAGGAGTATGACCCGATGAGCAAAAAAATTGCCCGTGGCAGCCTTTGCGTGCTGGGGATGGTTTTCCTGACGGCGCAGGCCGCCGAGCCGCCGACTTCTCTCGATAAAGGCGAAGGTCGTCTCGATATTATTGCCTGGCCGGGATATATCGAGCGGGGACAAACCGATAAAAGCTACGACTGGGTGAGCCAGTTTGAAAAAGAGTCCGGCTGTCAGGTTAATGTCAAAACCGCCGCCACGTCCGATGAGATGGTCAGCCTGATGGCAAAAGGAGGCTATGACCTGGTCACCGCGTCCGGCGACGCTTCGCTGCGCCTGATTATGGGTAAGCGCGTGCAGCCGATTAACACTGCGCTGATTGCTAACTGGCACTCCCTCGACCCGCGCGTGGAAAAAGGCGCGTGGTTTAACGTCGGCGGACAGGTCTACGGCACTCCATACCAGTGGGGGCCAAACCTGCTGATGTACAACAGCAAAACCTTCCCGACGCCGCCGGATAGCTGGAGCGTGGTGTTCGTAAAACAAAATCTGCCGGATGGAAAAACCAATCAGGGCCGCGTACAGGCTTATGATGGGCCGATTTATATTGCCGACGCCGCGCTATTCGTTAAAGCCACTCAGCCGCAGCTGGGTATTAATGATCCCTATCAACTTACCGAAGCGCAGTATCAGGCGGTGCTGAAAGTCCTGCGCGAACAGCACCCGCTGATCCACCGCTACTGGCACGATACCACCGTGCAGATGAGCGATTTTAAAAACGAAGGCGTGGTGGCCTCCAGCGCCTGGCCCTATCAGGCCAACGGTCTGAAAGCGGAAGGCCAGCCGATTGCCACCGTTTTTCCGAAAGAGGGCGTTACCGGCTGGGCGGATACCACTATGCTGCACAGCGATGCTAAACATCCGGTTTGCGCTTATAAATGGATGAACTGGTCGCTCACCCCGAAAGTGCAGGGGGATGTCGCCGCCTGGTTCGGTTCGCTGCCGGTCGTGCCCGCGGGTTGCAAAGCCAGCGCGCTGCTCGGGGATAAAGGCTGCGAAACCAATGGTTACAACGAATTCGCCAAAATTGCGTTCTGGAAAACGCCGGTTGCCGAAGGCGGGAAATTCGTCCCCTACAGCCGCTGGACGCAGGATTACATCGCAATTATGGGCGGTCGTTAAGTCGCCGGAGGCGAAGAACATGCACGCGGTAGAGCTGGATAATGTTTCGCGCCTGTACGGCGACGTGCGGGCGGTGGATGGCGTCAGCATCGCTATTCGCGACGGCGAGTTTTTCTCTATGCTGGGGCCATCCGGCTCCGGCAAAACCACCTGCCTGCGCCTGATTGCCGGATTTGAACAGCTTTCGGGCGGGACGATACGTATTTTTGGCCAACCGGCCAGCGCGCTGCCGCCCTGGCAGCGCGATGTGAATACCGTTTTCCAGGATTATGCGCTGTTTCCTCATATGTCGGTACTCGATAACGTCGCCTACGGGTTGATGGTTAAGGGGATCGGCAAAAAGGAGCGCCACGCCCGTGCGCAGGAGGCGCTGGAGAAAGTGGCGCTCGCTTTTGTGCATGCGCGCAAGCCTTCTCAGCTTTCCGGCGGCCAGCGCCAGCGGGTAGCCATCGCCCGGGCGCTGGTGAATCAGCCCAGGGTCCTGCTGCTGGATGAACCGCTGGGGGCACTGGATCTAAAACTGCGCGAACAGATGCAGCTGGAGCTGAAAAAACTGCAGCAGGCGCTGGGCATCACCTTCATTTTTGTGACCCACGATCAGGGAGAGGCTCTGTCGATGTCTGACCGCGTGGCGGTCTTTAATCAGGGACGCATTGAGCAGGTTGATGCGCCTCAGGATCTCTATTTGCGGCCAAGAACGGCGTTTGTCGCCGGGTTTGTCGGTACCGCCAACGTGTTTAGCAGCGAGCTGGCGCAAAAGCTGTGCGCGATGACGGGCGCCTGGTCGCTGCGTCCGGAGCATATTCGGCTGAATGCCGGCGGGGAGGTGCAGATTCAGGGGATCGTGCAGGCGGTGCAGTATATGGGCGCCGCCACGCGCGTCGAGCTGAAGCTGGCTGACGGCGAGAAGCTGCTGGTGAGTCAGGCGAATGTCGATGGTCAGGCTGCGCTGAACGCCCCTCCGGTAGGGCAAAAGGTGCTGGCTTCATGGTCGCGTGCGGCGATGGTCCCCCTGGAGAGCGGAGGGTGATATGACGATGGCGATACCCTCTGCCGGAGGCGGACGCCTGGCCGGCACCTTCTGGCGTCATCCCTCGCTGGCTCTGTTTCTGCTACTGCTGGGGCCGCTCATGTGGTTTGGCATTGTCTATCTGGGGTCGTTGTTGACCCTTTTGTGGCAAAGTTTCTATACCTTTGATGATTTCACCATGTCGGTCACCAACGACCTGACGCTGGCCAATCTGCGCGCGCTGTTTAATCCGGCTAACTACGACATTATTGTGCGCACGCTGGTGATGGCGCTATCGGTGACCGTCGCCAGCGCGATTCTGGCACTGCCCATGGCCTGGTATATGGCCCGCTATACCCGTGGCAAGATGAAAGCCTTTTTCTATATCGCCGTGATGTTGCCGATGTGGGCGAGCTATATCGTCAAAGCCTATGCCTGGACGCTGCTGCTGGCTAAAGATGGCGTCGCCCAGTGGTTCCTGCGCCATCTTGGTCTGGAAAGCGTACTGAGCATGGTGCTGACGATCCCGGCGGTCGGCGGCAATACGCTGTCGACCTCTGGGCTGGGGCGCTTCCTGGTGTTCGTCTATATCTGGCTGCCGTTTATGATCCTGCCGGTGCAGGCGGCGCTGGAACGCCTGCCGTCTTCATTGCTGCAGGCCTCCGCCGATCTTGGCGCCCGTCCGCGCCAGACCTTTCGCTATGTGGTGCTGCCGTTAGCGATCCCCGGCATTGCGGCGGGGTCCATTTTTACCTTCTCCCTGACGCTGGGCGATTTTATCGTGCCGCAGCTGGTGGGGCCGCCGGGATTCTTTATCGGCAATATGGTCTATTCCCAGCAGGGGGCGATTGGCAACATGCCGATGGCGGCGGCGTTTACCCTGGTGCCCATTGTACTGATTGCTCTCTATCTGGCGTTCGTGAAACGTCTGGGAGCATTTGATGCACTCTGATCGCGCACCGCTGTTCCTGAAGGTCGCCACCTGGGGTGGCGTGATATTCCTGCATTTCCCGCTGCTGATTATCGCTCTCTACGCATTCAATACCGAAGACGCCGCCTTCAGCTTTCCGCCTGCAGGCCTGACGCTGCGCTGGTTTAGCGAAGCGGCGGGGCGTAGCGATATTATCGATTCCGTGACGTTGTCACTTAAAATCGCCGCGCTGTCGACCGCCATCGCTCTCGTACTTGGCACGCTGGCTGCAGGTGCGCTGTGGCGCAGCACGTTTTTTGGCAAAAACGCCGTGTCGCTACTGCTGCTATTACCAATTGCGCTGCCCGGCATTATTACCGGGCTTGCGCTGCTGACCGCCTTTAAGGCCGTCAATCTGGAACCCGGGCTGCTGACTATCGTCGTGGGACACGCGACCTTCTGCGTGGTCGTGGTATTTAACAACGTGATTGCCCGCTTTCGCCGCACTTCATGGAGTCTGGTGGAAGCGTCGATGGATTTAGGCGCAACCGGCTGGCAAACCTTTCGTTACGTGGTACTGCCCAATCTGGGATCGGCGCTGCTGGCGGGGGGAATGCTGGCGTTTGCTCTGTCGTTTGATGAAATTATCGTGACCACGTTTACCGCCGGGCACGAGCGTACGCTGCCGCTCTGGTTGCTTAATCAGCTCGGGCGCCCGCGCGATGTCCCGGTCACTAACGTCGTCGCGCTGCTGGTCATGCTGGTGACGATGTTTCCGATTCTGGGGGCCTGGTGGCTCACTCGTGACGGCGACATCAGCGCGGAAAACGGAAAATAAAAAACCGATACAGGATAATGCTATGCAAAATAACCTTTTGATAAACGGTAAGTTAGTGGCTGGCGAAGGCGAGACTGTGCCGGTGTTTAATCCAGCCACCGGCGAAGAGATTTTGTCGATTGCGGAGGCCTCGGTGACGCAGGTTGATGCCGCGGTTGACGCCGCTGACCTGGCCTTTGCCGGCTGGAGTCAGACGACGCCGAAAACCCGCGCCGAATGCCTGCTGCGGCTGGCGGATCTGATTACTGAACATGCCCAGGAGCTGGCTCAACTGGAGTCGTTGAACTGCGGCAAACCGCTGCACTGCGTGGTCAACGATGAGCTACCGGCGGTTGCCGATGTTTTCCGATTTTTCGCCGGTGCAGCGCGCTGTCTGCCGGGTATGGCGGCAGGTGAATACCTCGAAGGCCACACCTCGATGATCCGCCGCGATCCGGTCGGCGTGGTGGCTTCTATCGCGCCGTGGAACTATCCGCTCATGATGGCGGCCTGGAAACTGGCGCCAGCGCTGGCGGCAGGCAACTGCGTGGTAATAAAACCCTCTGAGATCACTCCGCTCACCGCGCTGAAGTTAGGTGAACTGGCGCAGGAGATTTTCCCCGCCGGGGTGCTTAATGTCCTGTTCGGGCGCGGAGCAACCGTCGGCGATCCGCTGACCGCCCATGCCCGGGTTCGCATGGTGTCGCTAACCGGCTCGATTGCTACCGGCGCGCATATTATCGGCCATACCGCGGCGTCGATTAAGCGAACCCATATGGAGCTGGGCGGGAAGGCGCCGGTTATCGTTTTTGATGATGCGGATATTGACGCGGTGGTGGAGGGGGTACGGACCTTTGGGTTTTATAACGCCGGTCAGGACTGTACCGCCGCCTGCCGCATTTACGCGCAGGCCGGAATCTATGACCAACTGGTGGAAAAGCTCGGCGCGGCGATCGCCAGCCTGAAGATTGGACCGCCGGACGATGAAACGACCGAACTGGGCCCGCTGAGCTCGCAGGCGCATCTGGACAGGGTCAGCGCCGCCGTCGATGCGGCTCGTGCCTTGCCGCATATTCAGGTGGTGACCGGCGGCAGCAAAGCGCCGGGCAATGGTTACTACTTCCAGCCCACGCTGCTGGCAGGGGCGAAGCAGGACGATGCGATTGTGCAGCGGGAGGTTTTTGGTCCGGTTGTCAGCATCACCGCATTTAGCGATGAAGAGCAAGCGCTGTGCTGGGCCAACGATTCCCAATATGGTCTTGCCTCGTCGGTATGGACTCGCGATGTCGGCAGAGCGCACCGGCTCAGCGCCCGCCTGCAGTATGGCTGTACCTGGGTCAATACGCATTTTATGCTGGTTAGCGAAATGCCGCATGGCGGGCAGAAGCTCTCCGGCTACGGCAAGGATATGTCGATGTATGGCCTGGAGGATTATACGACCATCCGTCATGTGATGATCAAGCACGGGTAGAGGATGAGTGATTCAGATTAGCCTGCTAATAGTTACCATAGCAAAAAATGTTAAAACAGAAGCGTGCGTTTATGAGAATATTCTTAAGCCCCTTCAAGAGCTAAGCCATGATGAGTGCCGGAGATAAGCGCCGGGTGGGGCCGGTTAGTCCTCGGGGCGAGGGATGTGCTCTTCCGGGTCCTCTCGTTAACTGACGGAAAAGTTCGCCAGCCCCTGCAGGCAATGCAGGGGCTTTTTGTTGCGCTGGAGATATTAACTTGTTGCTGTGATTTTGCCTGATATCAGGTCATCAGAAATTAAATACGTACGGCGTTATTTATTTTTTGGCAAATGATTAACAGGCTAACGTTTGTTTTTTTTGCTCGGTAAACTTGATTGACGACGCTCGCGAACATAAGAAAAAAGATTATAAATTGCAGCAATAAGTAAAATTAACGCCACAATAAGCACGGCGATTCCGGACATGTACCACCTCAAAAAGCAATGAGTAAAAAACAAGCTTCGCATAACTTGTAATTATGAATGTATGATTTTATGCGAAACAAGGCAAATGATATTTCTTATCATTTAAAATCGACAGAAAAGTTTTATCGCTATTTTGGTTTTGTAAGCTATTGATAAGTAATGGTGTTTTGTCTTTTTAACCCGTTTTACTGCATCCTGGCCGCCATCGAACCCGCTAATAATGATGATCGCCTCTTGGCTCAATGCTGATGATTGGATAAAGAATAGTAAACAATTGCCCTGCGACAGGAAAGGCCCGTGAGCTTCGGAGAATAGCGCGCAGCGCTGATTGCGGCAAATGAGGCTTATTTAAACTTAAGCCATCAAATATATAACCCTATAAATAAAGGTGTTATTAACTGCGGGTTGTGAGAATAAGTTCTGAAAGGCAAGAGATATTCATTTATCGCCATTAATATTTTCGTGCCCCCCTTTAAATTTAGCGGATATGTAATATTTATGTTAAATAAGCCGCGATGATGACGGCTGGTGGGGCAGGGAAGCGGGTTTGACTTTATATAGCCGCTCATGCGAACATTCGGCGCAATTTGTTGCTTCGACGTTGATATAGTTTTGAAAAAAATAGCGTGTTTTCTCTTCGTGGCCTGCGCCACAGCGATGCTTTACGGGAATTTTCCCGCTAAACAGATTGTTGATTGTGAAAAACAGGGCGTAGCAGAAGCGGTTTGCGCTGCGGCCGCGTGGGACAGTGAAAAAGTTGACCTGCTACCGGCGTGGGATCCTGAATTGCAGAAGCTGATGACCGTGCAACAACACGCCTCTGCAGCTGAGGCAGGCGCTATTAAATCGTAAAAAAGCAGCCTTCAAAGGCTGCTTTTTTAGGTTTCATTGCTGAGTAAAATCGCTAAAACCAACCAAAACGAACGGACAACAGGCCGATTAGCGCAAGCGCTGCGCCGACATTTATCAGAAGGACGGTTTTGCTGGAAACATCCATAACGCCACCTTAATGAATTAGCCTCTACAGTTATAGTACGAGGTCAAAGGTTGCGCTATCGGACTAAGCCGAATCGGGCGTATTTCTGAAAATTAAAGCCGTGACTCGTTTTATTATGCCATAAACTCTGACGTACGCTGGGGTACGATAAGGCATCGCTTGACGCGAAAATGCCTCTCAGGGAAGGAAGAAGAAAAATGACGTTGTACCAGAAAATGCTGGTTTTTTATGCAGTTATGGGCTGTATCTGCGCGGTAATAAGCTGGTTCTTAACGAAAGAGAGCCGCTGGATCCGCCTGCTGGCGGCGCTGCTGATTGGCGCGACATGGCCGTTCAGCTTTCCCATGGCGCTGCTGGTCTCTTTGTTCTGATTGAAAAATCGATGGCTAACTTTTAGTGATGACTGTATAAAAAAACAGGCTCAACTAACGGATGATCTTCGATGAACAGTTTCTATTCCTCTCAGGCCGGCGGCAACGTGCGCTGGCTGGACCTGCCCGGCCGCGGTGAACCGATTATCTTTATCCACGGCCTGGGCTGCGCCTCAACCTATGACTATCCTCGCGTGGCCGCCGATCCTGCGCTGGCCGGACGGCGAACGATTCTGGTCGATTTACCCGGATACGGCTACAGCGACAAGCCGCCATCTTTCGGCTATCGCATCGGCGATCAGGCCGGAGTGATAGTTGAGCTTCTGGATTGCTTAGGGCTAACGCGCTGCTACTTATATGGTCACAGCATGGGCGGCAGCGTGGCGATTGAAGCCGCAGAACGGCTCGCCGAACGGGTGCTGGGGCTGCTGGTGGCCGAACCCAATCTCTATCCCGGGGGCGGTATGTACAGCAGACGCATCGCGGAACAAACCGAAGAGCGCTTTATTGCCCGGGGCTATGCCGAGATGCTCAGTGCCGAAACCTCGCCCTGGGCCGGTTGCCTGCAAAACAGCGCTCCGTGGGCGGTGTGGCGCGGAGCGTCCAGCCTGGTAAAGGGCGCTAATCCGTCCTGGTTTACCCGCTTTATCCATTTATCCTGTCCTAAGGCCCTGATTTACGGAGAGCATTCGTTACCGGCTCAAGAAGCGACGGATACTGTCGCGGCGGGGATCCCGCTGTTAGCGATCCCGCTGGCCGGGCATTCAATGGCGTGGGAAAACCCATCGGCGCTGGCCCGCACGCTGGACAATTTTTATGCCAGCATTGAGGCAGAAGTCTGATTCGTGATCGCTACATACGAAAAGAAACAATATTTCATTTATTTTGATATTCCGTTTCTTTTATATGTGGCGAGCGTGAAATGCGAATAATCAACATCCTGGGTATCTCGGCTTTACTCTGTACGCCTCTGCTTCTGCAAGGGTGCGTAACGCAACATCCGCGCGGGACGGCTTCCCGCCCGCAGCTTACTGCGGCGGAAGCGGCAAGCTTCACCATGGAGCGCTATTTTGCGCAGGGCGGCGCGTTGAGTGCCCCGGATGGGCCATGGTCGCCATCGCCAGTTAGCCCTCCGCAAACGGAAAGCGCCTGGCGCGTGGCGCCAGCGGGAGCGCCGTACTCCCGCATTCAGCAGGCGGTTAATGCGGCAATAGCCCAGCATTCGGCAAAGAATGAGCGTATCTATATCCGTATCGAGCCAGGCATCTATCGGGAAACGGTCTATATCCCCGCAGGGGCGCCGCCGATAACCCTTTATGGTGCCGGAGAGCAGCCCGAAGAGGTCAGGATTGAGCTGGCGCTGGATTCACAATTTTCTGCGCAGCGCTATCGCGAGCAGGTGAACGGCCAGCATCAGTATCGTGAAGGCGACCCCGCCTGGTACCAGTATGCGCTTTGCGCCGGGCGTACCAGTAAGACAATAGGCACTAACTGCGCGGCGGTGATGTGGTCGCAAAGCGCTGATTTCCAGCTGGTTAATCTTAGCGTAGCCAACAGTCTGCTGGATACCGTTGATGGCGGTACCCACCAGGGGGTGGCTCTGCGGACGGATGGCGATCGCGTGCAGCTGGAGAAAGTCCGTTTGCTGGGACGCCAGGATACGCTCTATTTGAATACCAGCAACCTGCGTAATGAAGCGGTGACGGATCGCATTAGCCGCGTATACGTCAAAGACAGCTACGTCGAAGGGGACGTGGATTATGTCTTCGGCCGGGCGAATGCGGTCTTTGACAATGTGCATTTCCACACCGTCTCGACGCGCCGTTCTCCCGAGGCTTACGTGCTGGCGCCGAACACGTTGCCGGATAATCCATACGGCTTTCTGGTGAAGAACAGCCGCTTTACCGGCGACAGCGGCTATCAGGGCAGTTTCAAGGCAAAGCTGGGCCGCGCCTGGGATCAGGGGGCAGGCAAGACCGGCTATTTAGCGGGGCAGACCGCCAACGGACAGGTGCTGATCGCCAACAGCGCTATCGATCAAAGCTACGATCGGCTTTCCCCATGGGGCGCTGCGGCCACCACCTCCCGACCGTTCCGCGGCAATATTTCCGCAGAACGACAGCTGGATGACGTGGCCTTTAATCGCCTGTGGGAATTCAAGAACCATTGGCGGCCTTGAAACTTAAAACGGCAGCTCGCGCGGGAGCGTTTGCAGCGTGATCCAGCGCAGCTCGGTAAACTCGGCAATCCCCGCGCGTCCGCCAAAGCGGCCATAGCCCGATGATTTACAGCCGCCAAACGGCATTTGCGCTTCATCGTGCACGGTGGGGCCGTTGATGTGGCAAATGCCGGTTTGCAGATTTTGCGCCAGGTTCCACGCCCGGGCGCTGTCCCGACTGTATATCGCCGACGAGAGGCCATATTCGCTTTCGTTCGCGACGGCCAGCGCTTCGGCTTCGTTCTGAACGCGAATAATCGATTTTACCGGGCCGAACGATTCCTCATGCCAGATGCGCATTTCCCGGGTGACGCCATCGAGCAGGGTGGCGCGCATTTGCGTCGAATTGGATGTGCCGCCTGTGAGCAGGCGCGCGCCCTTCGCCAGCGCATCCTCTATCAAGGCATTGCAGCGGGTGACGGTCTTCATCTCTACCACCGGGCCGAGCAGGCTGGCGGGCAGGGCCGCCGCGCGCCTGGCCAGCAGCGCCACAAACTCTTCCGCGACGGCCGTATCCACAATGATGCGCTCGGTCGACATGCAGATTTGTCCGGCGTTGGCGAATGCGCCAAAAACGGCGCCCGCAGCCGCCTGTTCAAGGTCAGCGTCGTCGAGCACCAGCAGCGGTGCCTTGCCGCCCAGTTCAAGCACCGCCGGTTTCAGATGCTCCCCGCAGGTGCGGGCGATAATCCGTCCTACCGGCGTGGAACCGGTGAAGTTGATGCGACGTACGGCGGGGTGCGCTATTAGAGACTCCACCAGCGCAGGAGCGTCGGCGGGAGTGCAGGTCAGATAATTCACCACGCCGGCGGGGAAGCCCGCCGCCGCCAGGGCATCGATAATTAGCCCCTGAGTCGCCGGCGAGAGCTCCGCGCCTTTGAGAATAACCGTATTTCCGCAGGCCAGCGGCGTGGCGATAGCGCGAGTCGCCAGAATCAATGGTGCGTTCCACGGCGCCATGCTGAGTACGACGCCCGCCCCCTGACGGATGCCCAACGCCAGATTTCCCGGCACGTTAGAGGGGATCACCTGGCCTTCGATTTGTGTGGTCAATGCGGCGGCTTCGCGCAGGATATCGGCGGCCAGATGCACGTTAAAACCGGCCCAGTGCGCGGTGGCTCCCGTTTCGGCCGCCATCGCGGCAATAAACTTCGCCTCACGGCGCAGCATCTCTTCGGCAGCGTCCAGCAGGAGGCGTCGCCGTTCTGCGGGTATCGTATCGCGCCATTGCGGATACGCCGCGCCGGCGGTATCGGCGCAGCGGCGAGCGTCAGCCAGGCTGGCGGCGCTGGCAACGGAGGCGTTTTCTTGCGTCAGCGGGTTGTGGCGGGTAAAAGTGGCATGGCCTTCCGCATCGTGCCACTGGCCGTTGGTGTAGAGAGTGCAGGTTATTGTCATTGTAGGTTTCTCCTGGCGTTGCGATTTGCCGAGTGTACCGGGTTGCGCCGCCGCGTGATGCCGTCCGGGCGGTTATCGCCCTGTTTTTTCGCAACCTTTCGCACGCTTCACATTTATGACTGAAATCGAGGGGGGAGTGAGAGTAGAGATGCTGAATTAATCGGCGAAAAAGCGGTTTTTAGCATAACCTGATACCAATTGATTATTTGCCGGTTGAATTCCCCTGTGCTGTTATTAAAGGACTTATAACAAATTCATAAGGCTTATAACCATGTTTACAGGGAAAACGTTTATTGCGCTGGCGTTGAGCGCACTTCTGCCGGCGGCAAGCGCGCTGGCGGCGGGCGATGATACGCTGGTCTATTGCTCCGAAGCCTCTCCGGAATCCTTCAATCCGCAGATTGCCAGTTCCGGGCCCTCTTTTGTCGCCAGCTCTCAGGTGCTGTATAACCGGCTGATAAACTTTGATCCGGTCAAAAACACGCCAGTTCCTTCCCTCGCGACGGAATGGAGCGTCTCTCCGGACGGCAAAACCTGGACCTTTACCCTGCGTAAAGGCGTGCAGTTCAACAGCAATAAATTCTTTAAGCCGACCCGCGATTTCAACGCCGATGATGTGCTGTTCTCGGTGCTGCGCCAGAAAGATGCGAATCATCCTTATCACAATGTTTCCCACGGGCAATACGAATACTTTCACGACGCCGGGCTGGATAAGCTGATTGAAGAGGTCAAAAAGATCGATGACTACCACGTTCAGTTTGTGCTCAACGAACCCAATGCGGCATTCCTCGCCGACTGGGGGATGGATTTTGCGTCAATTCTGTCTGCCGAATATGCCGATGCAATGCTGAAAAAAGGCACGCCGGAGTATATCGATACCTGGCCTGTCGGCACCGGACCTTACGCCCTCCAGCAGTACAAGGTGGATTCGCTGATCCGCTATGTTGCCAACCCGCACTACTGGGATGGTGAAGTGCCGACTAAACACCTGATCTTCTCGATCACCCCGAACGTTGAGACACGGCTGGCGAAGCTACAAACCAATGAATGCCAGATTATTCCCGCGCCGTCGCCGGTACAATTCCCGGTGATTAAAGGTAATAAAGATTTGGCGCTGCATTCGGTTGAGGCGCTCAACGTCGGCTATCTGGCGTTTAATACCGAGAAAAAGCCGTTCGATAACCTGCTGGTGCGGCAGGCGCTCAACTATGCCACCGACAAGCAGGCGATCGTGAAAGCGGTGTTCCTGGAGTCCGGCAGCGTTGCGAAATCGCCGATCCCTGCCAATATGCTGGGCTATAAGAAAGATCTGCCCGATTACGACTACGATCCGCAAAAAGCGAAAGATCTCCTTAAACAGGCCGGGCTGGAAAAAGGGGCCGAAGTCACCCTCTGGTCGATGCCGGTGCAGCGCCCGTATAATCCTAATTCGCGCCGTATCGCTGAAATGATCCAGAACGACTGGAGCAAAGTTGGCATCAAAGCCAAAATCGTCACCTATGAGTGGGGCGAGTACCTCGCCGGTATGCGCAAAGGGGAGCATGACAGCGCGCTGTTTGGCTGGATGTCAGATAACGGCGATCCGGATAACTTTGCCGGTACCCTGTTAAGCTGCGATAACATTAAAACCGGCTCCAACGTTGCCCGCTGGTGCGATAAGCCCTACGATTCGCTGGTGAAAAGGGCTATCCTGGTGAGCGACCCGCAGGAGCGCGCTAAACTCTACGCTCAGGCGCAGGAGATTTTTTATCAGCAGGCCCCATGGATCACCCTGGCAACCGGCAAAACCTTCTACGCGACGCGCAGTAACGTTAGCGGATACAGCGTGAGCCTGATGGGCAGCGATTTTTCCAAAGTTAAACTTAATTAAGCCGGAAGGAGGAAGCATGTCGCATCTGGATGAGGTCGTCGCGCGCGTGGACGCGGCGATTGCCGAAAGCGTCATTAGCCATATGAACGAACTGCTGATTACATTAAGCGACGACGCCGGGCTGGGGCGAGAAGAGCGCTACGTGCAGCAGCAGCGTTTGCGTAACGCTATTGCTCATCATGGCCGCCAGCAGCATGAGGAACAGGAAGCGCGCCGGGAGCAGTTGACCCGCGGCGGCGAGATCCACTAAGCCAGGCGCTAGAACTGGCGTCTGGCCACCAGCCAGGCGCCGATAACCAGCATTACCGCACCGCAGAGTGGGCCAATCAGCGCGCGAAGCGGAACGCCATGCGCGCGAAGTAAATCCATCACCAGGCCACCGATCAACTGACTGGCAATCAATACTGCGATGGTGGTCGCCGCCCCGACGTTCTGATAGCCGCTGATGCTGGCAAAGACAAAGAACGAACCCAGCAAACCCGGAATTAGCGTCCACCACTTTACGCTGACCGCCAGCTCCTGAATCCCTGCCGCGCCGTGCTTCAGCAGCAGTATCGTGACAAAAATCACGATGCCGACCAGCGAGTTCAGCAGCATAGCGATCAGAATGGTCGATGCGGACTGGGTAATTCGTACCATCAGGGTGTTTTGCACGACCAGCCCAATGCCGGCGGCAATCAAACAGGCCAGGGTGAGCGTCTGATTCATGCGCCGCCGTCCGGATCGCGGCGATCGTCAAGCTGTAGCTGCATAAAGGTCAAATCCAGCCAGCGGCCAAATTTCGTGCCGACCTGCGGCATCTGTCCGGTGGTGATAAAGCCCAGCGTGTGGTGCAGATGTAAAGAAGCCTCATTTTGCGCTTCAATACCGGCAACCATCACGTGCTTATTCAACCGCTTAGCTTCGGCGATCAGGGCCACCAGCAGGCTGCGGCCCAGCCCTTTGCCCTGATGCGCAGGATGGACATATACGGAATGCTCGACGGTATGGCGAAAGCCATCAAAGGCGCGCCAGTCTCCGAAGGAAGCATAACCGGTAATGACGCCGTTTTCTTCACTCACCAGCACCGGATAACCGGCGATCTGTCGGGCTTCATACCACGCGATGCGATTGTCGGTATCGACAGTTTTATCGTTCCAGATGGCGGCGGTATGGACGACCGCATGGTTGTAGATTTCTGCGATTGCCGCGCAATCGTCTTTGCTGGCATGGCGGATGATCATGGTAACCCTCAGGCTTGTACACTATAGTAGTACGCTATTATTACAATAATGTACGCAAGGATGTCATCTGTTTTAGTCATAAATTTTTCCTCTGGCTTGCCGAATCCGTCGGTTCTCTGTCCAGGACTCTCCTGTCTCATCATTCAAATCAATAACTCCTGTATTACAACTGATTGAACGTATCACTATTACTCTACAGTCATATTTTCAATTTTTATTTACCATTTTTATATTTTGATGACATTTAGTAATGAAGTTGTGGCCACGATAACTTCATGATTGTATTGAAGATGATACAAATCATTGTGATAGCATTCCCTTTTTTATTTTTACGCAATAGAAATAGCTTAACCCCGGAAGATATATTGTCATTAATCAGAGTGCGTATGGAAAAATAGACGGCATAACTCTGGTGGATTTTATAACGATATTCCATTCATACCATTATGCGTATTTATACGCAGGGATTCATTTTGCTGATAAGGGTGAAGCAATGGCGCGTAGGAAAAATATGAAAGTAGTAGTGCCTTCGATACTGACAATTATTATGGGTAATGTATTAGTCAATATCACCATGGCGGCTGAAACCAATGTGCTACAGGCGGCACCGGCTTATACCGCAACGCAGACTAAAGGGGAGTCGCTGTGGAGCAATGATCATACGGCGATCGGTATTTTAGGATCCGTACGTTTAATGGCCAAAACGGATTCTCATCATAGCCAGGAACATAATATACAGAATAATGACTCACGGCTGGGGGTAGCCGTACGGCATAATTTTGATCTGAACGGCCTGAGTAATTATGCCGTAGGTTATTATGAGACTGGCGTTCATGGTTTAGATTCCGCAACAGATGACCAGGGCAACGATGTTTATACCCGGCAGGCTTATGCCGGTATTGGTAACGATCGATATGGTGTAGTGACCTTCGGTAAACAATATGCGCCGACCGACTGGGGGTTGGGCATTGACACAACCTATGCCTGGGGTGGAAAGGCGAAACATGATACCGCCGGAATGTCGACGGATATTATTAATTCCGCGGCAATCTACTATTTTAATGATAAAAATATGACCCTTGGCGTCATGGGGCAAGGTAATGACAACGTCGACAGCATCGGCTTTGCGGCCTATGGCGATGGCCCGAACCTGCATGACGCTTACCGCGATGGTTCAGCCACCGTTCACGGCGGCGCCGCGGCCGCCGCGCAGTATCGCTGGGATAACGGCTTCTCCGTCTCCAGCGCCGTTGCTTATAATCATTACACGGTAAATAGCGGGTCAGCCAGCGGCTGCCAGAGTTTTGGCCCGAATGGTCACTGCTTTCATTACACCGATAATAACGGTGATGCCTATGACGGCAATACGTATTCCATGGGGATGAACGCAAAATATACCGCCAACGTCGGCGACCACGTCTGGTATAACGGCGCGGAGGTGACGTATTACCTGAATAAAGTTAATGATGTTAAAGCGGCGACCAGCGGTCATTACGATCGTAATACCCGGCATGGTGATGACCAGGAAACGGTGCTTGGCCTGGAATATGACTCCCAGTTTAAAATCACGCCGGCCTGGGGAGTGTATGTTGATTTTAACTGGTCGCAGGGCGGGGATGCCATGGACGGGCAGCACTTCCAGTCGACGGTATTAGGCACTGATTACTGGCTAGGTAATAGCGCGGTGACCTATCTTGAATACGGCTACGAAAAAGCCTGGGGCAACGATAACGAGGCGTGGAATATTGACGATCATCTTGGCGCAGTGGGCCTGCGCGTCTTTATTTAGTCGAGGCGTTTTCTTTTCATTTATTGCCTTAAAGGATGTAAGTTTAATTATCCCCTGATTTCTCCAGATTGCCCGGCGTAATATCACGTCGGGCCTTTTCCTCGGAATAAGCGGCCATTTTCGGCTGGTTGTGCAAACAGACGCCCTACACTATAGTGTCACGCTATGAACACTATAGAAGACAACCTGAACCAGCGCATCAGCGCACGCATCCGTATTGAGCGGGAATCTCGCGGCTGGTCGCTGAGCGAACTGGCGGATCGGGCGGGCGCGTCCCGGGCGATGATCCACAAGATCGAGCGCGGCGAAAGCAGCCCGACGGCCTCTATGCTTGGGCGGCTTTCCGGCGCCTTTGGCATCAGTATGTCGACGCTGATCGCCCGCGCCGAGATGCAGGAAGGCAAGCTGCTGCGGTTGGCTAATCAGCCGGTGTGGCACGACCCGCAGAGCCACTATCTGCGTCGTCACGTGTCGCCGCGTAGCGATTTGCCTATCGATCTGGTGCAGGTGGAGCTGCCCGGGGGCAGCGATATTCCGATGCCGGCGGCTTCTTATGCTCTGGCGCGACAGCTTATCTGGCTGCAGCAGGGCGAGCTGGTGTTTATCGAAGGCACTACGCGCCACGAAATGCAGGCGGGGGATTGTCTGGAGCTCGGGCCGCCTAACGACTGCCGCTTCATTAATGAAACCACGCAGCCCTGCGTCTATCTGGTCGTCCGGCTCAATCAATCTGCCTCATAATGTCAATGCGCGCTGACGGGAAAGCAGCTAGCCTCAATACAGACTTGTCAAAAGAGGAGTTTGTTATGGCTTTTAATCCGCAACGCCACCGCCGCTGGCTGCTGGCATCCCGTCCGCACGGCGAGCCGACCGGGGAGAACTTCCGCCTGGAAGAGGGTGAGGTCGCTTCTCCTGGGCCGGGGCAGCTGCTGCTGCGCACCGTCTTTCTGTCATTAGATCCCTATATGCGCGGGCGGATGAGCGACGCGCCTTCCTACTCGCCGCCGGTCGCCATTGGCGCGGTGATGGTGGGCGGCACCGTAAGCCGCGTTGTAACGTCGAACCATGCTGATTATCAGCCCGGCGATTGGGTGCTCGGCTACGGCGGCTGGCAGGATTATGAGATTTCCGATGGCAGCGGGCTGGTGAAGCTGGGCGATAACCCGGAACACCCCTCCTGGGCGCTGGGTATCCTCGGTATGCCGGGCTTTACCGCCTACATGGGACTGCTCGATATCGGCCAGCCAAAAGCGGGCGAGACGCTGGTGGTAGCCGCCGCCACCGGGCCGGTCGGCGCCACGGTCGGCCAGATAGCGAAGCTGAAAGGATGCCGTACGGTAGGCATTGCGGGCGGCAGCGAGAAGTGCCGTTATGCGGTAGAGACGCTGGGTTTCGACGTCTGTATCGATCACCGCGCGCCCGATTTTGCCGTTAAGCTGTTAGAAGCGTGCCCGCAGGGCATCGATATCTACTATGAGAACGTCGGCGGCAAAGTATTCGATGAAGTGCTGCCGCTGTTGAACACATCGGCCCGCGTGCCGGTCTGCGGCCTGGTCAGCGGTTACAACGCTACCGCGCTGCCCGCTGGCCCGGATCGTTTACCGCTGCTGATGGCGACGATCCTCAAAAAACGCATTCGGATGCAGGGCTTTATCATCGGCCAGGATTACGGTCACCGGATTGCGGAGTTCCAGCAGGAGATGGGGTGCTGGGTGCAGGCAGGGAAAATCAAATACCGCGAGCAGGTCGTTGACGGCCTGGAGAACGCGCCGCAGGCGCTCATCGGCCTGCTGAAGGGTGAGAACTTCGGTAAGGTCGTGGTTCGCGTCTCTCCTGACGAGTAATCATGTACCCGGCAGGCTTCGCGCCTGCCGGATAGTTTGACCATCAGGCGTAAAACGCCAGCCGCTCGGCCAGCAGATCGACAAAGGCCCGGCGATCGATGTCGAGCATCACCGTCGTATTTGGCGTCTTGCCGGTCAGGTTGTAGAAATCGACCACCGTCATTCCCTGCGTATATTTCCCCTGCGTTTCCACGCCGACCCAGCGTTCAACGGTGGTAAACATCTCCGGCTTCAGCAGCCAGGCAATGGTGCAAGGATCGTGCAGCGGAGCGCCGACAAAACCCCATTTTTCATCCTTATGGTACTCAAGGAAAAAGTCGAGTAGTTCGGCGACGATAGTGGATATCGGATTGCCGATACGGCGGAAACGCTCGATATCTTCGACGTGGATTTGCGCTTTGTGGGTGACATCCAGCCCGGCCATCACCACCGGGATCCCGGACTGGAAAACGATCTCTGCCGCTTCCGGGTCGACGTAGATATTAAACTCGACCGCCGGCTGCCAGTTACCCAGCACCATGGCGCCGCCCATCATCACGATGCGGGCAATTTTGCTATGCAGTTCAGGGTGGCTGTTGAGCAACAGGGCGACGTTGGTTTGCGGACCGGTAGCGACGATCGTAACCGGCCCGGCGCTTTCGCGCAGCGTTTTCGCCATTAGCTCGACGGCGGTGCAGGCCTGCGCGGCAAAGCCTGGCTCCGGCAGTGCCGGGCCGTCAAGCCCACTCTCGCCATGCACGTTATCGGCGATAATCAGCTCCCGCATCAGCGGCTTAAGCGCGCCGCCGGCGACCGGAATATCCGGGCGCTTAAGCAGGGTGAGCATCCGCAAGACGTTGCGCAGCGTTTTTTCCGGTGTCTGGTTTCCGGCGGAGGAGGTGACGGCTTTCACATCGAGTTCGGGTGAGGCGAGGGCAAGAACGAGGGCGATCGCGTCGTCGTGACCCGGATCGCAATCGATAATCACTGGCAGTGCCATGGCAGCTCCTTGTTGGCGTTATTTTGTGACAAGGGTAACGCCGCAAAGCGCTATAGACGAGGCTTAACGCAGGATAGTGTGATGGTGTGCACGAATGGTTGCCGATATTTTGGGCTCTCTCGCCAGGACGGATGCGCGATCTGTGCGCAATCAGGGCGTAGCCATGCGGTGGTGCAAGAAGTCGCTTCACGCGGTGGCGTATAATGATAAAACGACTCAACCATACGAATATTATTGGTTTGCTTTCCGCAAATGGATTCTTATTCTAAAGAAAATTTCACGAGGTAACCGCAATGAAAGATGTTGTAGATAAATGCAGTACCAAAGGCTGTGCCATCGATGTAGGTTCGATTATTGATAATGAGGACTGCGTATGGCGAGTTGAGAAAAACTTCGCCAGCCGCGAAGAGGCTGAGTCCACCCTGGCGGCCGTTCGCCAACGTGCCGAAGCCGCCGCACCCGCCAGCGAGCCGCCGCAGGTTGACTATACCATTGAGACCGCCGGTGATGAGGTTAAGCTTGAGGCTTCAATTGCCTTCTCCTGCCAGGCGGAGAAGATTATCTTCGAATTGTCCTTAAGAAACCTGATTTAACGTCAGTAAGCCGCCACAGCTAATCCTCAAGGGGATCATGCAAGCGATCCCCTTGAGGTTCAGCGGTTAAGGGTTACTCAAATCGCCATGCCAGATTGAGCCCAATGCCGTAGTTGCGGCCCGGCGCCGGTTCGTAGTAGCGTCCATTGGATTCGTTAACGATAACCGAACCGGCGTAGCGGCGGTCAAACAGGTTATCGACGCGGCCAAACAGATCCATATCCATCTTGCCGTAGCTCCATTTATAGCCGGTCGTCAGGCCGACGACTGTCCAGGACGGCGCTTTGGCGGTGTTCTCATCGTTAGCCATAATATCGCTCAGATAGCGAATATCGCTGCCCGCGTACCAGCCTTTTTCGGGCTGGTAGCCGAAGGAGGCGTAGCCCATGTTACGGGCGATCCCCGGAATACGATTGCCTTTACAGCTGGCATCGTCGCAGACGTTGGTACGATAGGTCGCATCCAGCCAGGTCCAGGCCGCTTTTAAACGCCAGCTCTCGCCAAACTGCTGATCCAGCCCCAGTTCCATCCCCTGGCGACGGGTTTTCCCGGCGTTTTTGTAGCTGGTACGGCCCCCGCTGCTGGCATCGACAACAATCTCATTGTCGGTGTCGGTCTGGAACAGCGCGGCAGTTAACAGGCCATTGCCGATTCGCGCCTTACTGCCAATTTCAACCGTTTCGTTGGTCGACGGCTGCAGGCCAAAATTCAGCCCGCCCTGGTCGCCGGAGCGATAGGAAAGCTCATTGATCGTCGGCGTTTCGAAACCGCGACCGGCGGAGACGTAGACATTCCAGGCGTCGGTTACCGCATATTTCAGCGAGCCTGCCGGCAGCCATTTATGATAGCTGGCTTCGCCGCTGTCATCGCCGTTGCCCGGCGTAATGTAATAATCGTTGGAATCGAACCAGACTGAGCTATAGCGCACGCCGGCGTCCAGAGAGAGCTTCTCGGTGAGCTGCCACTGGGTTTGCAGATAAGGGTCAAGGTTCCACATCAGGTTGCGCTCGTTGCGGCGCAGGTCGCCTTTCTCCCCGTACTGCGGCGCGCCGTTGTTCATGACAAAGTTTTCGTAACCCTTGCGACGTTCGCTCATGGTCTCGTAGTCGAGACCGGTGGTAAAGGTGACCGGCACCAGAAGCTCGCCACGGTGCGTCCAGCGGGTATCAATGCCCTGATAGTGACGCGTCAGGTCGATCACGCCGCCCGCATGGGTGGGTTTGAGCTGCGGCGCACGCGGGATCGACTGATATTGCGTGGTCTCACGCTCGCCGGCATACATCATCACGCTCAGATCGTCCTGCTCGCTCAGCTGTCGCTCGTAGCGTAAACCGGCCTGGGTCTGTTTGATGGTTTTACGGGTATTGTACTCATCGCCTCTCGGCGACTGGCGCGGATTGTTTTGCCATTCGTCATAGCTCAGGCCGCCCGCGTCATTAGCTTTAATATCCACGCTGTTAAACAGCAGGGTCAGCTTACTGACGTCATTGATGCGCACGCCGAGCTTCGCGTTGGCGAGATTCTTACGCGCGCCGCTATGGTCGCGGGAGCCATGGGTGGTGAAGCGGTTGGTGGAGACCACATAGTCGACATCGCCCGCATGGGTGCCGTCGCCGACCGCGCCGGTTGCTTTCATGCCGTAATGCCAGGTACCGAAGCTGCCATAATAGCTGCTGGCTTCGAGAGTTGGCGGCTGGGCGCCGGTCTGGCTGGTAGCGTTGATCACCCCGCCGGAGGAGTTACCGTACAGGGCGGAAAACGGTCCGCGCAGCACTTCAAGCGAATCGAGGCTGCCAATATCAATATTCGAGGTTTGCCCCTGGCCGTCGGGCATGGTGGCCGGGATGCCATCGACGTAAATGCGCAGCCCGCGCACCCCGTAGGTGGAGCGAGAGCCAAAGCCGCGAATTGAAAGCTGCAGATCCTGCGCGTAGTTCTGGCGGTTTTGCACCTGTAGTCCCGGTACCGCGCCCAGCGACTCGGAGAGGTTAACCCGCGGCGCAGCCTGGCGCATCTCATCGCCGTTAACCACGCTGACGGCGGCGGGGGTATCGAGTTCAGAGACTGCCGACGGCGCGGCGGTAACTACCATGGTCTGTTCAGCGGCGATAGCGGTTGGCGCAGCGGATACCAGCGGTAAAAGCAGAGCGGGGAGCGCGACGGCGCGCACGGAAAGGATTTTCATCAACGTTACTCACAAAACGAACCAAACGGAACATATGTATATATGTTAGCTCTTTTGTAAATTTTTTGAAAAGACTTAACAGGATTTGAGTTAACAAATAGCAAGAATTGCGTGATGCTCAGGACACAACTGGTAATTAACGCTCCACATTGCGATAAATAATGATTACTATTCGCATTCCAGAGAATAGCGCAAAGCGATGATTTTGCGCCCCGGAAGCACTGTCGAGCAGGCATATATTTGTTTTATCAAAGGGAGTCGTCATGTCATTACGTCATCTGTCCGCGCCGCGTCTGCGCCGTTCACTGTTGTTAACTTCATTACTGCTGGCGGGGAGCTTTAGCGCCCATGCGGCGGAAGAAATGCTGCGCAAAGCCGTCGGCAAGGGCGCATACGAAATGGCCTATAGCCAGCAGGAGAACGCGCTGTGGGTGGCCACATCGCAAAGCCGTTCGCTGGATAAAGGCGGCATCGTTTACCGTCTCGATCCGACGACCCTCGAAGTGACCCAGATCATTCATAACGACCTGAAACCCTTCGGCGCGACGATCAATAACGCCACCCAGACCCTGTGGTTTGGTAACACTACCGACAGCACCGTCACTGCCATTGATGCTAAAACCGGTAAGGTAAAAGGGCGTCTGGTGCTCGACGCTCGTCAGCGCAGCGAAACCGTGCGCCCGCTGGCGCCGCGCGAGCTGGCGGTCAATGAGAAAACCAATACCGTCTACATCACCGGCCTGGGTAAAGAGAGCGTGATTTGGGTTGTGGATGGCGACAAGCTGACGCTGAAAGACACTATCGCTAATACCGGCGCAATGGCGACCGGCCTGGCGGTGGACGCAGAAGCGAACCGCATCTATACCACCAACGCCGACGGCGAGCTGGTGACTATCGACAGTACCAGCAATAAGATCCTCTCGCGCAAGAAGTTGCAGGATGATGGCAAAGAGCACTTCTATCTGAATCTCAGCCTTGATACCGCCGGTCATCGCGCCTTTATCACCGACAGTAAACAGCCGGAAGTGCTGGTGGTCGATATTCGCGATGGCAAAGTGCTGGAGAAAATCGCCGCGCCGGAGTCCCTGGCCGTTCTGTTCAACCCGACGCGCAATGAAGCCTACGTGACGCACCGCAAAGCCGGGGAAGTGAGCGTGATCGATGGTAAGAGCTACAAGGTGGTCAAAACTTTCAAAACCCCGACCCACCCGAACAGCCTGATGCTTTCCGCCGATGGCAAAACGCTGTACGTTAGCGTGAAGCAGGAATCGACGCGTCAGAAAGAGGCGACCCAGCCGGATGACGTTATCCGCATCGCGCTGTGATCTTCACGGGAGGGGGAAGCCCCTCCTGAAAGTCGTTCTGCCGGGCGGCGGTTTGCGTCTTACCCGGTCGGCATAATCCCCGCCTGGTTCGTGCCTTACAGAAAATAGCGTCTTCACCGATATCACCCTCTGTTACAAACGCTTATTAGCCTGACAAATGTAATGGCTATAAACTTACCGCTTTCCTGCGCAAGCGGGACGGTGGCATTAATCCTGGAGATATGATGAAAAGAACATTGATGGTCGTTTGCGCCGGCGCAATGCTGGCTTTGCTGGCAGGCTGTAGCTCAAACTACGTGATGACGACGAAAAGCGGGCAAACCATTGTGACGCAGGGCAAACCGAAGCTGGATAAAGATACCGGCATGACCAGCTATACCGATGAGTCGGGCAATAAGCGCCAGATTAACAGCAGCGATGTTGCTCAGCTGGTGGAAGATAATTAAGTTCTGCAGTTGCGGTTTGCCCCACCGGGCAAACCGCAAAAGGGACGAGTTACGGTTTTTCAATATCCGGCGCAGTGCTGTGAATATCATGCACGCGCTTGCGTACGCCAAACCAGCCGGCGACCAGCAAAACGGCAATCAGCGGAATCGAACCGATGGTATAAGTTCCATTCGGGTAATCGAAAGCCATTAATACCAGCACGCTCAGCAGGAATAGCAGGGTCAGCCAGGAAGTAAAAGGCGCTCCCGGCATCTTGAAGCTGACGTCTGCGGCCTTGCCTTCTTTGATCGCCTTGCGCAGGCGCATCTGGCACACCACAATAAATCCCCACGAGGCGATGATGCCCAGCGAAGCGACGTTGAGGACTATCTCAAACACCTGCGAAGGCACCAGGTAGTTGAGGAATACCCCAACGACATAGACGCCCAGCGTCGCCAGAATACCGGCATACGGCACGTGATGGCGGCTCATTTTCGACATAAATTTAGGCGCCGAACCGCCCATCGACATGGAGCGCAGAATACGCCCGGTGCAGTACAGTCCGGAGTTGAGGCTGGAGAGCGCGGCGGTTAATACCACAATATTCATCACGCTGCCGATATACGGCACGCCCAGCTTCGAGAAGAAGGTGACGAACGGACTCTGCCCGGCCTGATAGGCATTCCACGGTAGCAGCAGCACCAGCAGCAGCACCGAGCCAACGTAGAACAGACCAATACGCCAGATGACGCTGTTGATGGCGCGCGGCACCATGGTCTGCGGATCTTTACACTCGCCGGCGGCGGTACCTACCAGTTCAATAGAAGCGAAGGCGAAAACCACGCCCTGAACCAGCACCAGCGCCGGGAGCAGGCCGTGCGGGAACAGACCGCCGTTATCGGTGATCAGATGGAAACCGGTGGCATTGCCATCCAGCGGCTTGCCGGTGCCAAGAAAAATAGTCCCGACCACCAGAAACGCCACGATTGCCAGTACCTTGACCAGCGCGAACCAGAACTCCATCTCGGCGAACCATTTCACGCCGATCATATTCATGGTACCGACGATCGCCAGCGCGCCGAGGGCAAACACCCACTGCGGAACGTCGCCGAACGCGCCCCAGTAGTGCATATACAGCGCGACGGCGGTGATATCGACAATCCCGGTCATCGCCCAGTTGATGAAGTACATCCAGCCCGCAACGTAAGCCGCTTTTTCGCCGAGGAACTCGCGGGCGTAGGAGACGAAGCTGCCGCTGGAAGGGCGATGAAGCACCAGCTCGCCAAGCGCGCGTAAAATAAAGAACGAGAAGAGGCCGCAGACCAGATAAACCAGCGCCAGCGCCGGTCCCGCCATCTGCAGGCGCGCGCCCGCGCCGAGGAACAGGCCGGTACCAATCGCGCCGCCGATGGCAATCATCTGCACCTGACGGTTGCCCATTGCCTTGTGGTAGCCGGACTCCTGCGAGTTTAGCCAGTGGCGTTTGGCAGCGTGCTGCTCCGCCACGCTAGAGTGTTTTGTATTCATTGATGTCGCTATTTTCCTGTCAATGTCCATGAAGTGGTTCGTGCTGCTGGCTCTCCCATCATTCTGATGAATGAGATAAGCGAGCATGGCGGAGAATCCTACACGTATCGGAAAATGGACGCACGTAAAAGATTTGTCGACAGCACTTGCTTAAATATCAATGAGATCGGCAGGTTTAAGTGCTTCCCCGGCACCCTGGAAATTTTGCTCAGCGTTTTAACGGTATTGCGCTATGCTTTTCCGCCCGCGTTTTGCCCGAGAGGCCACGATGAAAATCAACGTAGTAGGGACCAGCGGCGTCGGCAAATCTACCCTCGCGCGTCGGCTGGCTCAGGAACTGTCTCTGCCTTATATCGAAATGGATGCGCTCTACTGGCTGCCCGAGTGGCAAGGGACGCCGGACGATGAGTTCTACGCTAAGCTCGCCGCCGCGCTCGCCGCGCCAGGCTGGGTGCTTGACGGCAACTATAACCGCAGTCGTCCGGTAAAATGGCGCGACGTGGATCTGGTGGTGTGGGTGGATTACAGCTTCTGGCGCACGATGCGCCAGGCTATCTGGCGCGCGGCATCGCGTGCCAGCCGACGCCAGGAACTGTGGCCTGGCACCGGTAACTGTGAAACCTTCCGCCGCTCCTTCTTTAGCCGGGACTCCATTATTCTCTGGACGCTAAAAACCTGGCGCAATAATCGCCGCCGCTATCTGGCGGATATGCAGGATCCGCAGTATCGACATATTCGCTTTGTGCGCTTACGCAACCAGCAGCAGACCGAGGCGCTGGTGCGCGAGCTTCGGCAGAATAGCCGATAATCCCCCGGCTCGCGCTGCGCTTAGCCGGGCTACAGGCCCGCAGATTGCTCAGGACGCGTAGCCCGGACAGATGCGCAGCATCGCCTCCGGGAAATTCTGCCACTCTGCGCTCTTTTTCCGGGGGGCGGCGCAAAGCCCTTGCCCGGGCTACCGGGCCGCAGACTGCTGAGGACGCGTAGCCCGAACAGATGCGCAGCATCGCCTCCGGGAAATCCTGTCACTCTGCGCTCTTTTTCCGGGGGCGGCGCAAAGCCCCTGTCCGGGCTACCGGGCCGCAGATTGCCGGGAACTCGTAGCCCGGATAAGGCGTTTGCGCCGCAACCCGGGGAATGCGTCGTGACGTGGCATCGCCTCCGGGGACATTTACCTCACCGCATATCTAATTTTCGGCAGAGCACATGTAAATAAATTGTTTCTCTCCAGCCGCGGGCGCTTCTAATAATGCAGACATGTTAATTCACATGAGCCTGCGAAATGTCCTATCGAATCAGTATCCTGGATAAAAGCCCGCTGGCAGCCGGAGAAACGGCCGCCCAGGCGCTGGCGCGCACATTAACGCTCGCGCAACAGGCGGAAGCCTGGGGATATCACCGTTTCTGGATCGCCGAACACCACAACACCGACCAGCTCGCCAGCCCGTCGCCGGAACTGGCGATTGCCTGGATCCTCGGCCAGACCCGCAGCATTCGCGTTGGCTCCGGCGGCGTTATGCTGCAGCACTACAGCCCATATAAGGTGGCGGAGAACTTCAATATGCTGGCTTCTCTTGCCCCGGGCCGCGTGGATCTGGGCGTGGGCAAAGCCCCCGGCGGACTGCCGCTCTCCACTCGCGCGTTGCAGCAGGGACTTAATCTCCAGCAAAAGGGGAGTTTTGCCGACCAGCTGGCGCAGCTCGACAACTGGCTGTCGCTGACCGAAACCGATGGTGAAGAGAGCGTCCGCGCAACCCCAATCCCGCCGCGTCGCGCCGACGGTTTTCTGCTCGGCGCCAGCCTGGAGAGCGCGCAGCTGGCGGCGCAGCTGGACTGGAACTTCGTCTTCGCCGCCCATCTCAACGGCGATAAGCAACTGCTGCGGGAGGTGTTAACCCGCTGGCGCGAACTGAGCCGTCGCGACGCCATTATCGCCGTTCAGGTTATTGTGGCCGAAGAGGCCGCAGCGGCCGCGGCGCTGGCAAAATCCGTCGAAGCATGGGGCGTTGAGCTGGAAAACGGTCAGCGGGTGACCGTCGGCAGCGAAGCGCAGGCGGCCGCCTTTGCCCGTCAGGCGGGCAGCAGGCCGACGCGTATCGCCCGGCGGGAATCGGCCGTGCTGTTCGGCACCCCCGAGCAGGTGAAAGCGCAGCTGGATGCCTTGCAGTCGGCGTGGAACATCGACGAATTTATTATCGACACGCCCATTAGCGACGGCGCGGCGCGCCTTAACTCCCTGCGTCTGTTGGCCCGGGCGCATCTGAGCGCGGAGGTCCAGCCATGAGCCTTGCTGAACAGTTAATTCGCTGGCGGCGCGAGCTGCATCAGTATCCGGAACTTTCGCTGCAGGAGGTCGACACCACCGCGCGTATTCGCGACTGGCTACAAAGCGGCGGCATCAGCCTGTTGCCATATGATCTGAAAACCGGCGCGGTTGCCGAGGTTGGGAGCGGCAATAAGGTGATTGCCCTGCGTGCCGATATTGATGCGCTGCCGATCGAAGAGGCGGCCAGCGTGCCGTTTCGCTCGCTGAATGCCGGCGTGATGCACGCCTGCGGGCATGATATTCATACCAGCGTGATCCTTGGCGCGGCCTTACTACTGAAACAACGCGAAGCGCAGCTGGCGGGACGCGTCCGCATTCTGTTCCAGCCGGCGGAGGAGAGCTTCGGCGGCGCGAAAACCCTGATTCGCGCCGGCGTGCTGGAGGGCGTTTCCGCCATTTTCGGTATGCATAATGAACCGGGGCTGCCGGTGGGGGAATTCGCCACCCGAGGCGGCGCGTTTTATGCCAACGTCGATCGCTTTGTGTTTAAGGTGACCGGCAAAGGCGCTCACGCCGCCCGGCCTCATGAAGGGAAGGACGCCATTCTGCTGGCCAGCCAGCTGGTGACCCTGCTGCAAAGCGTCGCCAGCCGCGAAGTGAACACCCTCGATTCCGTGGTGCTGAGCGTCACGCGGATTCAGGGCGGCAATACGTGGAATGTCCTGCCGGAAAGCGTCGAGCTGGAAGGAACGCTGCGCACCCACAGCAGCGAAGTCCAGCAGCGGGTGAAGGCGCGGGTGAGCGAGATTGCCGCCGGCTTCGCCAGCGCCTTCGGCGCGCAGATCGATGTCTTCTGGTACGCCGGGCCGACCGCGCTGGTCAATGATGAGCGCTGGGCGGCTTTCGCCAGCCACGTGGCCGATCGATCCGGCTACCGCACGCACCATGCGGATCTCCATCTCGGCGGAGAGGATTTCGCCGTTTATCTTCAGCATATTCCCGGCGCGTTCGTCAGCATCGGCAGCGCCAGCGAGTTTGGTCTTCACCATCCGGCGTTTAACCCGGATGAGCGCTTAATCGCGCCGGCGGCGCACTACTTTGCCGATCTGGCAGAGCAGGCGTTGAAAGAACTTTAATTATTCAGGGTCATAGACTAAGGATTAACGATGTCTGAACAACGACAGCTGCGCATTGGCACTATCTTACATGGCGCATCGGGAAATATGTCGGCCTGGCGCCATCCGGCCGCGCTGGCCGACGCCAGTATTAACTTTGAGTTCGTGAAGCAGACGGCGTTAAAAGCGGAAGAGGGCAAGCTCGATTTTATTTTTGTTGCCGATGGCTTATATATTAATGAAAAATCGATCCCGCATTTTTTAAACCGTTTTGAACCACTCACCGTATTATCCACCCTTGCAGCGGTAACCTCGCGTTTAGGCCTCGTCGGCACCTTGTCGACCTCCTACAGCGAGCCCTTTACCACCGCTCGCCAGTTCGCCAGCCTCGATCATCTGAGCGGAGGACGCGCTGGCTGGAACGTGGTGACATCGCCGCTCGAAGGCTCAGCGAAAAACTTCTCCCGGGCGCAGCATCCCGATCATGCGCTGCGCTACCGCATCGCCGATGAATATCTTCAGGTCGTTAAAGGCCTGTGGGATTCATGGGAACAGGACGCGTTTATTCGTAATAAAGAGAGCGGCCAGTTCTTTGATAAAAATAAGCTGCATACGCTTAATCATCACGGTGATTTCTTCAAAGTGGCCGGCCCGCTAAATATTGCCCGCACGCCGCAGGGCCGACCCATTATCTTTCAGGCGGGCGCTTCCGAAGACGGTAAAAAATTAGCCGCCAGCCATGCCGACGCTATTTTTACCCATCAGGACTCGCTGGCGGAAGCGCAGGCCTTTTATCGCGACGTCAAAAGCCAGCTCGACGCGTACGGCCGCCGGGAGAGTGAACTACACATATTCCAGGGCGTCAGCGTGATCGTTGGCGATAGCGCCGACGATGTGGAACAGCAATACCAGACCACCGCCGCGCTGGTATCGATTGAGGACGCGCTGAATTATCTTGGCCGCTATTTTGAGCATCACGATTTCGCCCAATATCCGTTGGATGAGGCGTTCCCGGATATCGGCGACCTCGGGCAGAACAGCTTTCGCAGCACCACCGATGAGATTAAACGCAACGCCCGCGAACGCGGCCTGACCCTGCGCCAGGTCGCGCTGGAGGCAGCCAGCCCGCGACCGCGTTTTGCCGGAACCGCCGCAGAGGTGGCAGATGGGCTACAGCAGTGGTTTGAACAGCGCGCGGCGGACGGTTTTATTATCCAGGGCGGTACGCCGGATACCTTCCCGCGTTTTGTGGACCAGGTGGTACCGATCCTGCAGCAGCGTGGATTATTCCGTGAAGAATATCCCGGCACCACGCTGCGCGAAAGTTTAGGGCTGGCAGAGCCCGTCAATCAATTCCAAAAACAATAATAGAGAACACCCGCTATGCAGAAAACGCAGAAAAAATCGCTATTACTGGCGCTGGCGCTGGCCGTGAGCGCGTCATCCTGGGCGCAGAACGTCACGATCAACGGCACCGGCGTGAGCCTCGAAGCTAACAAAACGCCGATTCACACGGCAAAAAACCCTCAGGCTATCGCCCAACTGCCGAAAGGTCTCCACCTGGCGGTGCCGGGTAAGCTGACCGTCGCGGTCGCCGCGCTGAATTCGCCGCCGCTGACCGTGTTTTCTGATGATAACAAAACCCTGCTCGGCAGCGAGGTGGATATCGCCCGCCTGGTGGCCGACAGCCTCGGGCTGGAGCTAAACGTGGTGCCCACCTCGTGGGAAGACTGGCCGCTCGGCGTCGCCTCCGGCAAATATGATGCGGCGGTCAGCAATATCACCGTGACCAAAGAGCGCAAAGAGAAGTTTGATTTCGCCACCTACCGCAAAGATTCGCTGGGTTTTTACGTCAAGAGCACCAGTCCGCTGAGCAAAATTGAAAAAGCCGAAGATATTGCCGGGCTGCGGATTATCGTCGGCTCCGGCACCAACCAGGAAGCGATTTTGTTGGCGTGGAACGCCGAGAATCTCAAGAAGGGGCTGAAGCCGTTTACGCCGGTCTACACCAAAGACGACGCCGCTCAGACCCTGGCGCTGCAGTCCGGGCGCGCCGATGCCTTCTTCGGCCCGAACGTAATCGGCGCGTGGAAAGCGGCGCTGACCGGCAAAACCAGGCTGGTGGGCAGCGTTGACGGCGGCTGGCCGAAGGCGGCGCATATCGCCGTGACGGTGAAAAAAGGCAGCGGTCTGGTTGAACCGGTACAGACGGCGCTGAACGGCGCTATCCGCAGCGGCGATTACGCGAAGGTGCTGAGTCGCTGGGGCGAAGGCGTGGAGAGCATCCCGCAATCGGAAATTAACCCGGCCGGACTCGGCGACTAACAGGAGGCATGATGAGCGATCTATTCCGCGATGTCTCTCCGGAAGCGCCGGAGCTGCAGCCGATTATTGAGGGCCTGTTCGGCGAGTACGCCGCGCGCTACGGCGACTACTTTTCCCGCGATGCCGAAGTCGAGCTGACTGAATGGTATCTGGCGCCGCAGGGGCTATTTATCGTGCTGGAGCGGGAGGGGGAAATTATCGCTACCGGCGCGTATAAACCGAAAGATGCCCATACGGCAGAAATCAAACGGATCTGGACCCATCGTCGTCTGCGCCAGCAGGGGCTGGCGGCGAAAGTGGTGCAGGAGCTGGAACGTCGGGCGCTGCTGGCGGGCTACAGCCATATCTTTTTGACGACCGGTTTTCGTCAGCCGGAAGCGGTGCGGCTCTATCTGAGCCAGGGCTACGAGGCGCAGTTTGACCTCAACCGCGATCCGGAAGAGTACAGTTTGCCGCCGTTCGATGGTCGGCTGCGCTTTACGAAAGCGCTGGCGGTCAGCGCGCTGAGCCAGAGCGCTTAAGGAGCCAATATGCATACCCAGGAAACGATTAAGGTTGTCCCCGCGCGCTATCCGCTGCGGGCAGTGGGCGCGGTGCTGGCGCTGCTGGTGCTGGCGGTGGTGATTCAATCAGTTGCCTTTAACCCGCGCTGGGAGTGGGGCGTCTTTGCCCGCTGGTTCTTTGACCCGGTGATCCTCGAAGGCCTCGGGCAGACGCTGCTGTTGACCCTGCTGGCGACGGCGCTCAGCGTTATCTTCGGCGGACTGCTGGCGCTGGCGCGACTCTCCAGTTCATGGCTGCTGAGCAGCCTTGCCTGGGGCTATATCTGGTTGTTTCGCTCGCTGCCTCTGATCGTGGTGCTGATTATTCTCTACAACTTCTCTTATCTCTACGACACCCTGTCGATCGGCATTCCGTTCACCGCTATTCGCTGGGCCAGTTTTGAGACCATTAGCGTGCTGGGGCAGTTTTCTACCGCCGTTGTCGGGCTGACCCTGGTACAAAGCGCCTACACCGCCGAAATTATTCGCGGTGGTTTCCTCGGGGTCGATCACGGGCAGTATGAAGCGGCGGCGGCGCTGGGGCTTCCGGCCAGCCGCCGCACGCTGCGCATTATCCTGCCGCAGGCGCTGCGCACCATTTTACCGGCGGGTTTTAACGAAATTATCAGCTTCGCCAAGGGGACAGCGATGGTTTACGTGCTGGCGATGCCGGAGCTGTTTTACACCATCCAGATGATCTATAACCGTACCCAGGAAGTGATCCCCCTGCTGATGGTCGGCGCCGCCTGGTACCTGGCGATCACCAGCGTGCTGTCGCTGATTCAGTATCTGGTCGAGCGCGGCCTGGCCCGCAGCGAGCGCCGCTCGGCGGTTAATAGCGCCCGCAGCAGCCGTCGCGTTGTTGAAACCGTTCATCGTCCCCAACCGCAGGAGTCCGCCCATGCTCAACTCTCGTAACGGTCATATCTCCATTACCGGCGTCAGCAAATACTTTGGCCGTCATAAAGCGCTGGACGATGTATCGCTGGAAATAGCACCCGGTACGGTGACGGTGATCCTCGGGCCGTCCGGTTCGGGAAAATCGACGCTACTGCGGGCGATCAATCATCTGGAGCGCGTTGATGAAGGCTTTATTCAGATCGATGGCGACTATATCGGTTATCGCCGTAAAGGCGACAAGCTCTACGAACTGAAAGAGAAGGAGATCCTTCGCCAGCGGATCAACGTTGGCTACGTGTTTCAGAACTTCAACCTGTTCCCGCACCTGACGGTGCTGGAAAACCTGATTGAAGCCCCCATCGCCCATAAACAGGCGACCCGTAAGGAGGCTATCGCGCGGGCGTACGAACTGCTGGACGTAGTTGGACTACGCAATAAAGCCGACGCCTGGTCGCGGCACCTGTCCGGCGGTCAGCAGCAGCGCATCGCCATTGCCCGGGCGCTGGCGCTTAACCCGCGAGTGATGCTGTTTGATGAACCCACCTCCGCGCTTGACCCGGAGCTGGTGGGGGAAGTGCTGGATGTGATTAAAAAGCTGGCGCGCTCCGGCACCACGCTGGTCGTGGTCACCCACGAAATTGGCTTTGCGAAAGAGGTGGCGGATCGGGTGGTGTTTATGGTCGACGGCAAGATAGTCGAGCAGGGCAGCAGCGACAATGTGCTGAACCATCCGCAGCACCCGCGTACGCAGCAGTTTTTATCGAGGGTATTAGCGGCATGAAAAACGGATTTTTGACCCTGGCGTTACTCTCTTTATCTGCGGCATCGCAGGCGGCTATCGACCTGCGCGCCAACGAGCAGCCGCTGCCGGTAACCCGCGATGAGCAGGCGGTGGCGAAGATCCCGGCGGATTACGCCTTCGTCGAACCGGGTACTTTAACGGTGGCGATTTCAGCGCTCAACTCGCCGCCGCTGGCGCTGCTGGCCAGCGATAACCGCACGCGTATCGGCAGCGACCCGGATATCGCCCGACTGCTGGCCGGCAGCCTCGGGCTGAAGCTAAAGCTGGTGCCCACCGCCTGGGAGGACTGGCCGTTGGGGATTACTTCCGGGCGCTACGACGTGGCGCTGGTGAATATTGCGGTAACCGAGCAGCGGAAAGCGAAGTTTGATTTTGCCACCTATCGCGTCGATTCGCTGGCCTTTTCCGTAAAATCGACCAGCGACATCGCCAGCGTGAGCGGCCCGGCGGATCTCGCTGGTAAAAAAGTGATTGTCGGCTCCGGGACTAACCAGGAGCGAATTTTGCTCGGCTGGAACGCCGAAAACGAAGCCGCCGGGCGACAACCTGCGCTACCGGTCTACCTGACCGATGACGCTTCGGGCAATCTCTATATTCAGTCCGGTCGCGCGGACGTGTTTTTTGGGCCGCAGTCGGTAGCCGCTTACAAAGCGGCGCTCAGCGGTAAAACCAAAGTCGTCGGGCTGGGGCCAAAAAAGGCTTATGTCGCCACCACCACCAGGAAGGGGAACGGACTGGTCTATGCGCTTCAGGCCGCGCTGGATGGCGCGATAGCGCGCGGAGAGTATCAGAAAGTGCTGGCCCGCTGGGGTGAGCAGGGCGAAGAGGTGAGACAATCGGAGGTGAATCCGCCGGGGATTACCTACTAAAAAACCGCTGTTTCGCAGGAGTGTGATGCGAAACAGCGGAGGCGAATGCTCGCCAGAGTTTTAAATCAGGCGGCGCGCGGGGTCAGCGTTAAGCGATCCAGCGGCCCGACGATAAACAGGTAGGAGAACAGGCCCAGTACGCCCATGGAACCGACGTACAGGATGGCGTAATCGAAGGAGTGAGTATTCGCGAGGATCACGCCGATAACCAGCGGCGTGATAATACTCGCCAGGTTGCCGCACATATTGAACACCCCACCGGCAATTCCCAGCATCTCCTTGGGTGATGTGTCGCTCAGCACGCACCAGCCGAGGTTACCGAACCCTTTAGCAAAGAAAGCCAGGCTCATGGCGGCGATCACCACCACTTCCGAAGTGGTGTAGTTGGCGACCACAATGACGCAGGAGAGCAGCATGCCGCAGATCACCGGCAACTTGCGGGCGGTCGTCAGGCTATAGCCGCGTTTCAGCAGCCAGTCCGAGAACACGCCGCCCAGCAGGCCGCCGATAAATCCGGCAATGGCCGGGATGCTGGCGACAAAGCCGACCTTGAGAATCGACATGCCTTTGGCCTGGTAAAGATAGGTCGGAAACCAGGTCAGGAAGAACCAGGTGATTGACGTCACGCAGAACTGGCCAATATATACCCCGATCATCATACGATTGACGCAGACGCTTTTGATTTGCGCGAGGGTTAATTTCTGCTGCGTTTTTTTCGTGCCTAATTCCGGCTCGCCGCCGCCTTCGCGAATATAGTCGAGCTCCTGTTGGTTAATTTTTGGATGATGAGAGGGATCTCTTACTTTTACCAGCCAGAATATCCCCAGCACCACGCCGATAGCGCCAATATAATAAAATACGTAGTGCCAGCTTAAATTATGCAGAATAATCGTCATTAGCGGCGTAATAATCCCCAGGGAAATATACTGCGCGGCCTGATAGACCGAAGTGACGAACCCGCGCTCTTTATTGGGAAACCACTGTACGCTCAGACGGCTGTTAGCGGGAAAGGCGGGGGCTTCTATCGCGCCCATCATCAGGCGCAGAATAACCAGTACAATCAGCGGGCTGGCGAACAGATAGATCGTTCCCTGAAACATGGTGACGACTGACCAGCCAATCAGCGCGCAGCCGTAGACCAGCCGCGAACCATATTTATCCAGCAGCCAGCCGCCGGGTATTTGCATAATGACGTAGGAGATGCCAAAAACTGAAAAAGCCAGCCCCATCGCCTCGGGATCAAAACCTAACTCTTTGCTCATAATAGGCGCGACAACGGACAGCGTTGCCCGGTCGGCATAATTAAATACGGTAGCCAGAAATAAAAACAGTAATATGCCGTAACGCACGTTGCTGCGTTTTAAGGGTGTAGTCATCTTCAACTCCTTTGCAGGGTTGTTTATTGTGGGTACAGCCAATAAGAGGTATTTCCCCGGCAGGGCTACGGGTTTTCAGTCGTCCGCGGACCGGTAACCCGGACAGATGCGCAGCATCGCCTCCGGGAGAATGCGGTATTCTCCCGGGGGCGGCGCCTGATGCGCCTTGCCGGGCTACGCGGCCTGTAGCCCTTATGCCGCCATGCGGGGAATTCGGTTAAGGGCGTTTGCCAAACTCGCAGCTTTGCTGGGTCCAGCGGCGGGCCTGTTCGCTCAGGGTGAAGCCCAGACCGTGGCGTTCGGAAACCCACATCCGCCCGTCGCGCAGTTCCAGCTGTTCGTTAAACAGCGGGTTCAGCCACTCGAAGTGCTCCAGCCAGGGCTCGAGCGGGTAGGCGGCGGCGAGATGCAGGTGTACCTCCATCGCAAAGTGTGGGGCCAGCTTGCGACCGTGCTTCGCCGCCAGATCCATAATCTTCAGGAACGGGGAGATGCCGCCGACGCGCGGCGCATCGGGCTGCACGAAGTCGCTGGCGTTGCCGAGGATCAGCTGCTCATGTTCGCGGAAGCTGGTCAACATCTCGCCGGTGGCAATCGGCGTATCCAGCGCGGCGGCGAGCTGTGCGTGGCCTTCCACATCGTAGGCGTCAAGGGGCTCTTCAATCCAGATCAGATTGAACTGCTCCATTTTGCGCCCCATGCGGATAGCGGTTTCACGGTCCCACTGCTGGTTGGCGTCCACCATCAGCGGGAAGTCATCGCCCAGGACTTCGCGTACTGCCGTCAGACGGCGAATATCCTCAGCGGTATTCGGCTGACCGACTTTCAGTTTTATCCCACCAATCCCGTTCTCGCGTGAGATAGCCACGTTTTTCAACACCTGCTCCAGCGGGGTATGCAGGAAGCCGCCGGAGGTGTTGTAACACTGCACGGAATCGCGATGCGAACCGAGCAGTTTCGCCAGCGGTAGCCCGGTGCGTTTGGCTTTCATATCCCACAGCGCAATATCGATAGGGGAGATTGCCTGCACCGCCATGCCGCTACGACCTACGGAAGCCCCGGCCCACAGCAGTTTGGTGTAGATCTTGTCGATATCATTCGGGTCTTCGCCGAGCAGATTATCGGCAATCTCCCTTGCATGGGCGTAAATGCCCTGGCCGCCCGCGCGTTTGGAATAGCTGAAGCCAACGCCTTCAAAGCCGTCCCGGGAGCGGATTTCCGCGATGATGATCGCCACTTCGGTCAGCGGTTTTTGCCGACCGGTCAGAACCTTTGCATCGCTAACGGGGGTGGCCAGCGGCAGAAAGGCCAGCGACAGTTTGACATGTTCAATGCGGTCGCCGGTTTCAGCGGCGGTTTTGACGCCGGAAGCTTTGGCGTAGGTCACGGAGTCGGAATTTGCGCTCGAGGTCATAGTCAGTTCCTTTTTAGTGGTAAAATGTTTGCGCTAACATTTTTAATCCTGAAATTATCCTGGTGCTACGACAGTGATTTTAATTTGTACAAACGATCACAATTAGCGGTTATAAAGGGTAAAATTATGCAGCGCAGGTCACGTTCCAAAAAGGTTTGTGAAAATTCACAAATCATAATGATAGCGATAACATTTAATTCGGCAGGTCGTTGATTCTATTGGGGATATACGGACGGGCGCTGGCAATTGCCTGGACCATCATCAATAATGGCCACAGGAAACGACTCAACACAGGGGCTTAGCCGTGAAAAGCAGAAAACCGACGCGCGCGCCGACGCTGGATGATGTGGCCCGCAGCGCCGGGTTGTCGTCGATGACGGTCAGTCGGGCGCTGAATACGCCGCAGCTGGTAAGGCCAAAAACGGTAGAGAAAGTGATGCAGGCGGTGCAGGCCACGGGTTATATCCCCAATGCGCTGGCCGGCGGCCTGGCCTCCAGGCGCAGCAAACTGGTGGCGGTGGTGGTGCCGCAAATCAATAACAATATGTTTGTCGATACCATCCAGGCGCTGAGCGATACCCTGGCGGCGCGCGGCTATCATATGCTGCTGTGCGTGGCGGGCTATAGCCGTCAGACCGAAGCCGAGCTGGTAGCAACCTTACTCTCCCGGCGTCCGGATGGCGTGGTGTTGACCGGTATTCAGCACGCTCCGGCGTTAAAGAGGACGATCCTCAACGCCGCCACGCCGGTGGTGGAAATCTGGGATCTCACCCCGACGCCGCTGGATATGCTGGTTGGTTTTTCGCATGAAAAAGTCGGTGAAACCATTGGCGAATATTTGCTGGAAAAAGGCTACCGTCGTCCGGGACTGCTATGGGCAGGCGATGCGCGCGCGACGTTGCGAAAGCAGGGGCTCCTGGCCCGGCTGGCCAAAAGTGGAATTAACGTTGCCCCGCAGGTCGAGGTGCCGCTTCCGGCATCGCTGGCGCTGGGGCGACGCGGGCTGGGCGAACTGCTCGCCGGTGGCGAGTTTGACGTTATCGTCTGCAGTTCCGACACCCTTGCCCAGGGAGCGATTATGGAAGCGGAAAGCCGGGGGCTGCGCGTGCCGCAGAATCTGGCGGTGATCGGCTTTGGCGATCTGGATTTCGCCGCCAGCAATCGTCCGGCGATCACCACCGTCAGCGTCGACCGTCACGCCATTGGCGAGCAGGCGGCTACGCTGCTTGCCGACCGCATAGAAGGCGGAGAAGAAGGGGACGCGATTATTGATATTGGCTTTCACCTGGTGGCGCGTGAGTCGGCGTAGCGCTGTGGTTTAGCCTGGGCGAGGGGGACTCCATAGCGACATTGCTCAATCAAACCTATACTGCAAGGTTGCTAAACCCGTCGCCGCTCTGTTCACGGGCGGCAAATTTCTTGAGGGCGCAGAATATGATCACCGTCTATGGCGTACCCGGCTGGGGTTCAACGATAAGCGAACTGATGCTGACGCTGGCCGATATCCCGTACCATTTTGTCAACGTTGAGGGCTTTGACCAACCGGGCCTGCAGCGCGACCGTCTCAAGCAGATTAACCCACTGTGTCAGGTGCCGACCCTCACGCTTGAAGATGGCAGCATGATGACCGAATCCGCGGCGATTGCTCTGATGATCCTCGACGTGCGACCGGATCTGGCTCCGGCGCCGGGATCGCCGCAGCGGCATGCCTTTCAGCGTCTGCTCATCTGGCTGGTGGCGAACGTTTATCCCACCTTTACCTTTGCGGATTACCCGGAGCGCTGGGCCGCCGATGCGCCAGAGCAGCTGCGGGAAAGCTGCATCAGCTATCGCAAATCGCTTTATCTGTGGCTGGAGGAGCAGCTTGCCGCCGCGCCGTATGCGCTGGGGGCGGAAATAACTCTGCTGGACTGCTATATTGCCGCGATGTGTGCCTGGGGCCCGCGACGGGAGTGGTTTACGGCGCAAACGCCAAAATTCGTCGCCGTGGCGGATGCGGTTTATCGCCATCCCAAACTCGAAGCCGTTCTTCGCCGCAACGAACTGATTTAAAGCACAAAAAGCGATCCAGATGATGCGGGTTATGCTAGCTTTATCATCCTGACAATAAAGGAGCCTGCTATGCCGCATATTGATATTAAATGTTTTCCCCGCGACCTGAATGATGAACAAAAAGCGGCGCTGGCCGCCGATATTACCGAGGTGGTGATTCGCCATCTCAACAGCAAAGAACGCTCGGTGAGCGTGGCCCTGAATGAAATTAAAGAGAGCGACTGGCAACAGGTGTGGGACAGCGAAATCGCCCCGCAGATGGAACAGCTGATTAAAAAACCGGGTTATAGCATGTAACCCGCTTTCTTTCCCGGAGGCGATGCTGCGCATCTGTCCGGGCTACGCGTTCTCAGTGGTCTGCTATCCGGTAGCCCGGGCAGGCGCTGTGCGCCGCCCCCGGGAGAGAGTGCGGAGTGGCAGAATATCCCGGAGGCGATGCTGCGCATCTGTCCGGGCTACGCGTTCTCAGCGGTCTGCGGTCCGGTAGCCCGGGCAGGCGCTGTGCGCCGCCCCCGGGAAGAGGTGCCAGGGCTGATGTATTAAAACCAAATCTCCGTCTGCACGCCAAAGTTCCAGTTTCCACCGGCGGTAAAGCCTTTACTGCCGAAATCATCGTTGATCGCATAACGATCCAGGTCTTTATCCCAATTCATCCACGTGACAAAGAAACGTATCTCCGGCCTCGCTTTGATATCAAACACATCGCCCACTTTGAACGTCGGGGCGAAGGTCAGCTTGTAAAAATCGCCGCTCACCGCCTGGTATTGATGCACGCCGCTGTCGTAGCGATAGGTTCGGCCGTTGGGATTCAGGTCCATATATTGCCAGGACGCCTCGTATAGCAGGGCGAAGTTGCGGGTGATGCCCTGGGAAACCCGCAGGTTAAAGGTTGCCCAATCGTAGCGGTCGCCATCGCGGTAGCGATCTTCACTATGCTGGGCGATAACCGATGGTGCAAGCTGCCAGTTTTTCCCCAACGGCAAAATGCCGTAGGACGCAAAACGCAGGGACTTAGCGTTCTCGGTAAGATCGCCATCGCTGCCGGGCTGGCGCGCCTCGGCGCCCAGCCCGCCGCCGTACTGCAGGGCGCTCTCCGATACGCCCGGCGCGAGGCCATAGAATTGCTGTTTGTCGTGATACGCCAGCATCGCGTAGTAGCCGTTTTTCGCCGTATTATCGCTGCGCAGAGCGTAACTGCCGGTGGTCGAGGTATTATCTTTCAGGTCATCATTGCCCTGGGCGGTCATCGCCGTGGTCATCAGCTGCCAGTTGTTCCAGAAGTGGTTGGCGGTGAACATCAGGTTCTGTATATCGTTATCCTGGTAGTTATCGCTACCCAGATCGCCGAAGTTACGCGCATAGACCGAGTAATCGCCGCGCAGCGTATCACCCCACTTCACGTCATTGATCCCGCCGCCGGTACCGCCGAGGAACATAATATCGCTATCGGTAAAGTGGATATCGAAATTATCGCGGTCGAAACGCTTGCCCGCCCAGATGGACGCGCTCCTGAACGGCCCGGAAAAATCGGCGAAATTGCCCATCTCGACGTACAGCTGACGCACGTTCAGGTGGTGGCTGTCGTTATCCTGTACCCATGGATCCGGGTTGGTTGCCCCGTCGGCAAGCATGGTTTTAAAGTGCGCCCATGACCCGTCGCTGAAGGTCATTTTTTTGCCGAAGCTGAGCTCCACGTAGTTATCTTTCTCGTTGCCGAGACGGCCAACGTGGGCATCGCCGTTGAGCGAACTGGCCGGGGAGACACCCGGGCCGCCGCGCGCGCCTTTACCATGGCTGTCAACCAGCATCCCGGAGCGCGCGTAGGCGTTGAACTCGAAGCCATCGCTGAGGCTGCTTTTCGCCAGCTGTTTGTCAGCAGCCTGCTGCTTTTGCTCGGTCGCTGCGGTGCGCTGACTGAGGGTCTGCACCTGCTTTTCCGCTGCCGCCGCGCGTTGTTCCGCGGCGCTGGTGCGCAGCTCCGCCTGCTGCGCCCGACGTTTGGCCTCTCCGGCCTCCTGCTCCGCATGATTAAGCCGGGCCTCCAGCTGCGCTAGCCGTTGTTCGACCGTGAGCGGGGCCGCACTCGCGCCGTAAGCCGAAAAAAGGGCGCAGCAAACCGCTGCGCTAATCAAAGAGATACGCATATCAATCCTTATTTTTTCAGAGGTATGTAGGGGGTGCTGCGCCTTACAGGGCGTGGTTTTCTCCAGCAACGGACGATGGGTTCGACGGCGCACGGCGTCCAGCGTCAAGGTCGGCGCGGATCTGCTCGTACTGGTCGTCGAGTCGGTAGAAGCGACCAATCCACAGCATTGAAGCCACAATCAGCAGCGCCGGGATATAGAGGTAGCAGGCTTTTATCGCCAGCATCGCGCCGTCGCTTTGCGTCTGGTTAGCGATATAACCGCCGGATGAGAGCAGGACCCCGGTAATGGCTCCCGCGCCCGCCATCGCCACCTTGCCAAGAAAGCCGTTGATAGAGGTCAAAATGCCGGCGGTATTGATGCCGGTTTTCCATACTCCGTAATCCACCGGATCGGCTTGCATAGAGAAGTAAATTGCCGTGCGCTGTCCGGCGCCAAGCGAGAGTACGACCGCTCCGGCAACCAGACCCCAGCTGTTAACGCCTGCCGCCATCATCATGCCCATGCCGACCAGGTTGATCGCGCTGGCGACCAGATAGACGTGGCGCTTTTTCATCCGGCTGGCGAGCAGCGGAACGGTGAGGGTACCCAGCAGAGGAACGAAGGTGGAGATCCCGGCGACGATCGCCGTGAGATCGTTATTACCGACGTAATAATGGAAGAAGTAGACCAGCGCCCCGGTCTGGAAGAAAAACGCGCCCCACATCAGGAAAATATTGATGGCGAAGACGAACCACGGTCGGTTGGCGCGCAGGCTGACCCAGGCGCGTTTTAAGGTCATGCGCTCCTGAGTAATACTGATATTTTCCTTAACGTTCCGGAAGCTCACCAGCAGAAAAAAGGTGGCAATAACGCCGAAAATCACCGCCGTATAGAAGAAGCCGTGCTCCTGATTGCCTTTCCCCAGCGCGCCAACCAGCGGCAGAGTGGCGACCGCGACAATAGTCGCGCCGAGCGAGCCGAGCAGAATGCGCACCGCCGACAGCGTCGTGCGCTCCCGCGAGTCGTTCGTCAGAAACGGCAGCATGGCGCAGAATGGAATATTAACGAGGGTATAGAGAAACGACAGACACAGATAGGTGACAAAAGCGTAGATCAGCTTACCGGTAGTGCCAAAATCAGGCACGTAAAAGGCCAGAATACACAGCAGTCCGAAGGGGATCGCGCCAATCAGCAGATACGGACGGCAGCGCCCCCAGCGGGTGGCGGTATTGTCGATAACCAGCCCCATTAGCACGTCGGCAACGCCATCCACCAGGCGCGTCACGAGGAACATCAGGCCTACGTAATAAGCGGGCAGGCCCATCACATCGGTGTAAAAGAACATCAGATAAAGAGAGATCATCTGCCACACAAGGTTGCAGGAGAGGTCGGCGATGCCATAGCCAAGGCGCTGCCGCCAAAGGGTAAAGGTTGTTTCTGCCATAAAAGTAAACTCGCTTATCGTTGTTGTTAAAGTCCGTACTGGCGAATAAACCAGGCCGGGGTGCAGCTCCACGCATGGCAATAACTGTTTATCAGCTTGCTGCCATAAGGGGAAAAATCAGGATGCGCCGGGTCGAAGATTTCCCAGAAGGTATCGGCACCGTAGTCGACCATTGCTCCCCAGTAGGCTTTGATCTGCGCAATAGCGTCGTCGCGCAGCCCGCACTGCAGAAGGGCGGCAATATAGTGGTGACGCAGGTATGGCGTGTTCATGGCGATCGCGGGGGGATTTTGCTCCAGATTATGCATGATCTCCCGGCGCTGCTGAGGAGTACCGACTTCCGCCAGTACCAGCCAGATTTGCGATGCCCATGAGACCTGCCGCTGCTCGCCGCTGATGTAGAAGCCTTGCTGCTCGTCCCATAAGACATCGAGGGCCGCAGCTTTAAGCTGCTGTAAACGCTGGCGATAGCTGACGGCCAGCTCAGGTTCGAAACGCTCGGCCAGCCAGACGGCGCGCTGCAGGCAGTAAATCAGCACGCCCTGCGCTGCAGCCTGTTTATTCAGCGATGCCTGCCAGTCGATAAACACCCACCAGTCGTCGCTATCGCGCACAACCCCGTAGGCGTCGCAGCGTTTCAGCGCCAGTTCAATCTGACGACGGGCCGTGGGCCACAGCTCGCGGGCCGTAGCAATATCCTCCGCGCTTTGCAGATAGTTGTAGAGAACGTCAACAAAAAACAGAGAATAATCAAAAAGAAAAGTATCGTCAGCAATGACATCCGGCTGCACGAACACGTTGGCCGATACCATACCGTCCTCACGAGTATGCCCGGCGAAAAGGTACAGGCAGCGGCGTACTAAATCGTGACGGGCGAAGGTCACATCGTTCACCAGCGCCTGCAAACGTAAATCGCCGAGCCACAGGCGGCGGTCGCGTTTGGGGCCATCCTCAAACACCTCCTGCATGCAGTTTTGCAGGGTCAGAACGGCAACGCTGTCGATGGCCTTGAGCTGCGGGTCGGCGGTTGTCGCTGCCGGGCATGCGCCGCTGGCGGAGGTAACGGCATTCACCTGAATCTGGTTGAACTGCAGACGAAACTTGCGCGACACGGCTTTGACCTCCACCTTCAGATAGCGGAAGCAGTAGCGGCGCGGCAGATCAACTTCGGCCGGCAGGACATCAAGCCACAGATCCTGCTGCTGCAGCCAGCTGCTGCTTAGCCAGCCCTGGTAATCGCTGAACGGCTCACACACTTCGCTCAGCGTTTCGCCGAAGGTGAACTGCAGATGGGCCGGAGCGTCCGGCGGGCTCCCGACGCTCTGACAGAGAAAATGCAGGTAGCCAACAAAGTGGCTGCCAAAATCAATAATGACGCTATCGCCGCTGCTCAGCTCGCGCTGGTAAAACGCGGCCAGGGAACTTACCGGTTCGGCGCGCCAGCCAAACAGCGCCGTGGCGTCGGCGTGGGCTTCCACCACGGCGATCGGCGGGTACGCCTGGCGGCATAGCGCGGGCCGGAGCGTCTCGGCGGTGCGTAGAAAATCCGGGTGGCGGGTCATCGAGACCTGAGAATTATGCTGAATTGCCTGTGACATACTGCGTCCTCTGTATTTATTTGTCCGCAGCATAAGATGCCGGCCCCGGGGGTAACCACTCTGGCAATGCCAATGCATTTGCCAGATTGGCACTGATAATGAGATGGGCGGGTTGCCGATCACAATTCCAAAAATCTTGCTCGTGGCGGTCGGGAAAATGCATTATCTTGCCTCTGCGCCGTATGCCGTTTTGGACTTTATAGATGATGATGTTGACCGTTGAGTATTATTTCACCCATCCACAGGATAAGCTGGGCATGTACGCCAGCGATCCGGAAGATAATAGCCATGAACATAGTCATGAATTTGCTGAGCTGGTGATCGTTGAGGAAGGGCACGGTTTACATGTTATTAATGGCAGGCCACTATATATTCAACAGGGCGACGTTTTTTACGTTCAGCCGGGTGACGTTCATTATTATGATGAGCTAGGGACGCTTAAGTTAATTAATGTGCTGATTAACCCGTTGGTAGGGTTTCATTATTTACAGCCTCTCGATACTTTATTACAGACTTTCTCTGCGCAGAATGCGTCCTGCTACGGTTGGCTGGCGCCGGACACCCGCCATATCTGCAAGGAACTGGTGGATAAGATATTTTCTGCCGAGCTGCGGCAGGGGCAAAATATTGCCCTGCGCGAAGCCGCGTTTTTCCAGCTGGTGACGACGATTCTGCATGCCGAAACCGAAGCCGAATATAGCACCACTAAATATAAGCTGCATAAATTGCTGACCTGGCTACAGGAGCACTGTTTTGAAGATCATAACTGGCAGCAGCTGGCGGAGAAATTCCATCTGACCACGCGTACCGCTTTTCGCCATATTAAAGAGGCGACGGGATTGACGCCGGATAATTATTTAAAGCGTCTACGATTAGTTTCGGCGCGCGTCAAATTACGCGAGACCGATATGACGATTACCGAAGTGGCTTATCTATGCGGCTTTGCCAATAGTAATCACTTTACCACTTTATATAAAAAGGTTTTTGGCCTGACGCCCAGCGAAGACCGGCGGCGTTTGCAGCGCTAGTACACCTCCCGGAGGCGATGCTGCGCATCTGTTTGGGCTACGCGTTCTCAGCGGTCTGCGGCCCGGTAGCCCGGGCAGGCGCTGCGCGCCGCCCCCGGGAGAGACGAGCAGGGTGGTGAAGAATTGCCCCGGAGGCGATGCTGCGTATCTGTCCGGGCTACTCTTCTGGCGTATTGGCGCGGACGTGGCGGCCGCTGGCGACAAAGTTGCCGGTGCCGAGATGATGGAGGGTATTGATCTTATCATCGTCGAACTGCCAGCGTCCGGTGACAAACGCGCGTTCGTCGGCGGCGGCGGAAACCACTTCGCCAAACAGCGTATCGTACTGCTCTTGAGCCGCCGTTGCCGGCAGCAGTCGGCACTCCATCCACGCCAGACACTTTTCTTCAATCAGCGGCAATCCCAGCTCCGGGCCTTGCACCACCGGAATACCGTAAGCGTTAAATTTATCCTCATCGCGTCCGCTGATGCTGCCGACCGCGTAGGTCCAGCTGGCGGCCTCGACGCCCGGGACGACGATGCCGAACGTGCCGTTGCGCTCAATAATTTCCCGCGTCCAGGCGCTTTTATCCACCACGATAGCCAGCCGCGGCGGGGCGAACTCCACCGGCATCGACCATGCGGCGGCCATAACGTTGCGGCGCTGAGTATGGGCGTCGTAGCTGGTTATTAAAATCGTTGGGCCATGGTTGAGCAGGCGACTGGCGTACTGGAGTTCCACGTGGCGAAAACGGCTCATATGCGTTCCTTGGTAAATGGGTCTGATGCCAGACAACACGTTAATCCGCAATGAAAATGTAATCAATACGTCATCAAGGCTCCCTATAGTCGGCGTCACTAAGTCCCAAAGAGGATAACAATATGTTAGCTCCCCTGTCTTTGACACAGGTGAGCGCGGGCCGGCGGATGTTGACCGCCGGCAGAGCCACGCTTTCCCAACGGGAGGGCGAAAATGCGCGCGCTTACCAGCATTAAGCTTGACGGCGTTTCTTTCGCCTTCGGCGCCAACACCGTCCTTAATCAGATCGATCTGCATATCGATGCGGGCAGCATCGTGGCGCTGCTGGGGCCTTCTGGCTGCGGCAAAAGCACGCTGCTGCGTCTGCTCGCCGGATTAACCGTACCCGCCAGCGGCAGCATTCACTTCGGCGCTCGGCTGGTGGCGAAAGCCGGCTGGGGTATGCCGCCGGAGCAGCGCGATCTCGGCATGGTCTTCCAGGATTACGCCCTGTGGCCGCATATGACGGCGGCGCAGAACGTGGCTTTCCCGCTGCGCATGCGCGGCATCGGGCACAAGGAACGACAGCGACGGGTCGAGGAGGCGCTGGCAATGGTCGGTCTCAGCGGCTTCGCCGAGCGTAAACCGTCGGGCCTTTCCGGCGGACAGCAGCAGCGCGTTGCCCTGGCCCGCGCCATTGTCGCAGAACCGCGCGTGCTGCTGTTCGACGAGCCGCTCTCCAATCTCGACAGCGAACTACGCGAGTCGCTGTGCCTCGAAATGAGCCGCCTGCTGCGCCAGCTGGGCATCACCGCCGTCTACGTCACCCACGACCGTCGCGAAGCCGAACTGCTGGCCGACAAGATTGTTCATTTATCTGCGGGCTGCGTTGCCGCCGTTCGCGCCGTGACTTCAACCTCAGGGGAATCCGTATGAAAACCGTTATTACCGTTACCAAAGGAGCTGCGCTCGCGATGATGCTGTCCGCCACCACGATCTCCTGCGCCCACGCGCTCACCGTCTACACCGCCGGGCCGGGCTCGCTGGCGAAAAGCCTCGCCAGCGGTTATGAGAAGAAAACCGGGGTGAAGGTGAATATTTTCCAGGCTACTACCGGTAAGGTGATGGCGCGTCTTGAGGCCGAGCAGGCCAACCCGCAGGCGGATGTGCTGATTTCCGCCTCGTGGGATACGGCGGAAGATTTGCATCACCGCGGCTGGCTGCTGCCGTATCAGAGCGCCAATGCCGATAAAGTCCCGGCGAACCTGAAATCCGCCGATTACGTTGCCCAGGGGATTTCGGCGCTGGGGATCGTCTGGAATACCAATAGCGGCACCCCGGAGCCGAAAGAGTGGCGTGACCTGACCGAAGCGGCGTTCAAAGACAAAGTGACGACGCCGGACCCGGCGCTTTCCGGCGCATCGCTGGATTTGCTGATCGGGTTACAGAATGGCATGGGCGACCAGGCCTGGGCGCTGTTTAATGACTTGAAGAAGAATGGCATGGTGGTCAGCGGGCCGAATGTCCAGGCGGTGACGCCGGTGATGCAGGGAGCGAAAGCGGCGGTATTCGGCGCGGTTGATTATGTCTCTTACGGCAATATCCATCAGGGCGAATCGCTAAAGGTGATTTTCCCGGCCAGCGGCACGGTGATTGCGCCGCGGCCGATGATGATCCTCAAAACCAGCCCGCATGCTGACGATGCAAAGGCCTTTATTGATTATGTGCTGTCGCCGGAAGGCCAGGCGCTGGTCGCCGACGCCTGGCTTATGCCCGCCCGCAGCGATATTCCGGCGAAGCGCCCGCTGCTCAACGAGCTGAAAATTCTGCCGACCGCCGGCGAAGGCACTAGCGAACGTAGTGCGGTGCTTTCCCGCTTTAATACGCTTTTCGCCCAGTAAACCGACTTTTCCCCAAGCTGCGAAATTTGGTTCGGGCACATTCCCCGGAGGCGGCGCTGGTGCGCATATGGTCTGCCGGACCGCAGACGGCTGTGACCCTGTAGCCCGGCTAAGCGCAGCGTGAGCCGGGTAAGATCGTATCCAGGAATATATCGTGAAACAGAGACTTATTTCAGCGGGCACGCTGGCGGCACTGCTGGTGCTGGTGGCGTTGCCGCTGCTCTTTATCGTCCTCCAGGCGATTTTTCCCCGGTTTAGCGCCGGTTCGCTGGGCGGCGCGTTTAGCGGCGTGTCAACGCTGATTGCCGACCCGCAGCTACCCACGATGCTCGGCGGTACCCTGTGGGTGGCCTGCGGCGTGGCGCTGATGAGCGTGGTCATCGGTCTACCGCTGGGCGTCGTGCGCGGATTGTTTACTATCCCGCTGCCGCGGCTGTGGGATCTGCTCTTTCTGATCCCCTTTCTGACGCCGCCCTATATTGCCGCGCTGTCGTGGATGCTGATGCTGCAAAGTCATGGCTATCTGCAGCAGCTGACCGGCTGGGATCTTAACGATCTGCTTTTTAGCCGCATCGGGATTGTGCTGGTGATGACGCTCAATATCTTTCCGGTGGTCTACTTTGCCGTCTCGCGCAGCCTGCTGGCCAGCGGTCAGCGGCTGGCCATTGTCGCCCGGGTGCACGGCGCCAGCGCCTGGCGGGCGTTCTGGCACATCACGCTGCCGATGCTTTCGCCGGCGCTGGCGGCGGGGATGCTGTTGGCGTTTACCCTGGCGATTGAGGAATACGGCGTTCCGGCGGCCCTCGGGTCGCGGGCAGGGCTGGTCATGCTAACCGTAGGCATTGAGAAAAAGCTTGCCGACTGGCCCGTCGATCTGCCCGGCGCATCGCTGCTTTCGCTGCTGCTGATCGCGGTGGCGCTGCTGGCCTGGTGGCTGCAAAAACGGCTGACTGGCGATAAAGAGGTCACCAGCGTCACCGGCAAGCCGGGAGAGAATAGCGGGGCGGAACTGGGCTGGCTGGCGCTTCCGGCGATGCTAGTGATGGCGGGCGTCGGTGGGTTGGCGGTGGTGCTGCCGGGCGCGTCGATGGTGCTGACCAGCCTGATGAGCACGCTGTCGGGCGGTATCCACGCTGACAACGTTACTCTTCGCCATTTTGCCGCGCTGTTTGCTCAGCAGGGCGATGCGCTGTCGGCGCTGGCAACCAGCCTTTCGCTGGCGCTGGCTTCGGCTGGGGTTGTTGGGCTGGTGGGGCTGCTCGCCGCCTGGCTGGTTGTGGTGCAAAAAATCAAGGGGAGCGCGATAGTCGATGCCTTATCGCTGCTGCCGGCGGCGCTGCCGGGCGTGGTGGTAGGCATCGGGTTGATTCTGTTGTGGAATCAGCCGTTCTGGCCGCTTTCCCCCTACAACAGCTGGTTTATGCTGCTGCTCTCCTACAGTTGTCTGCTGCTGCCCTGGCCAGTACGCTACGTCGGCAGCGCGCTGCGCCAGCTTGGCAATAATCTTGAGCCTGCGGCAAGGGTACATGGGGCGACGGCCCTGCAGGCGCTGCGTCTGATCGTTCTGCCGCTGGTCTTCCCGGCGCTGCTGGCGGCGATGCTGATGGTGTTCGCCGTCGCCTCCCGCGAGCTGGTAACTTCGCTGCTGCTCGCGCCAGCCGGAACGCAAACCGTCGCGGTGTTTATCTGGCGCCAGTTTGAGCAGGGCTCGGCGGGGCAGGGAATGGCAATGGCGTCGCTGACGCTGCTTACCGGTCTCGGGCTGATGCTCAGCGCGCTGGCGCTGATGCAGCGAGGCACGCGCGGATAAATGCGATCGCACAAAATAGCTGGTCAGGCGGGAAAAACAGGCTATAAATGTCGGACACCGATTGCTGGAGGCATTGATGAGTCCCTTTTTAAGCGCCTATTTTTCTCGTCTGGGCTGGACGGGCACCCCGGGTGTTTCACTTAATACCCTGCGCGAATTGCATATTCACCATAACGGCGCGATCCCCTTTGAAAATCTGGATGTGCTGCTGCCAAGAGAGATACATCTCGACGATCGCACCCTGGAAGATAAGCTGATTCACGGTCGTCGCGGCGGTTACTGCTTCGAGCAAAACGGCCTGCTGGAGAGAGCGCTGCGCGAAATTGGTTTCAACGTGCGCAGCCTTCTGGGCCGCGTGGTGCTGGCCAATCCGCCGCATATGCCGCCGCGTACCCATCGGCTGCTGCTGGTGGACGTGGAGGGCGAACGCTGGATTGCTGACGTTGGTTTCGGCGGCCAGACCCTGACCGCGCCGATCAAGCTGCTGGCCGATGTGGAACAAGCGACCCCGCACGGTGAGTATCGCCTGATCTACGAAGGGGAAGAGTGGACCCTGCAGTTCAGCCATCACGGCCACTGGCAGTCGATGTACCATTTTGACTTAGGTCGCCAGTACGCTTCCGACTATGTGATGGGCAACTTCTGGTCAGCGCACTGGCCGCAGTCGCACTTCCGCCATCATCTGCTGATGTGCCGCCACTTACCGGATGGCGGCAAGATGACGCTGACCAATTTCCATTTTACCCATTGGGATAAAAACCATGTGGTCGAAAAGCGGGATTTAGCGGATGTTCCGGCGCTGTATGAAGCGCTGCAAACGCGTTTTGGCCTCGGCGTGGATGATGCCAAATATGGCTTCAGCGAAGCGGAACTGGCGGCAGTGATGGCGGCGTTTGATACCCATCCCGAAGCCGGAAAGTAGGGCCGGGGAAAGCGTTAAAAACAGCTATTTTAAGTGACAGAGTCAGGTTAAATGAATCATTGAAACCTGACTCTGTGAAATTGTTTGTGCCCATAATGCTTCACTTAGGGCGAGCCTTTAGGCGGAGATAAATGCCATGTATAATCGAACGTCAAGCTGCTGATTTTGTAATGGTCTGGCAATCCTTCATTGTGTTCTACGAATATATTGTTTCTTTTCGATACGAGGCTGTGGAGATTTCACAGGTGTTGTTTTAATATCAGGTAAGTGATTAAAATATATCCAAGATTAAAAACCAGTTTGTATCCTCCAGCGACTGTCGATTGATGCTGCATGAAACACTTAAGAGGTTGTTTATGCAGGTTGTCTTTATTGTATTTTTGATGGAAGGAGCCCATCTTTTCCACACCGGATTCAATCAGTGAAAATATAACAAAATAGATGAAAACATACCCTGCAGCTAAAAAACATAAATCGGCAAGGAGTGGGTTGAGAGGATTGTAACCTAATTGCACTCTAATATAAGTGAGTAATAAAAAACCAACTATTCCGAAGGCAATTCGGTAGAATTTGCGCTGTGTCTTCATCTTTCCTCACGGAAATTTTCGTTTTTACGCCAACGAATGCGTGTCTATTGTTTACTGTGTTCGAAGTGCGATTCGTTGATTCTTCAATAATGCTTCTCGCTGCAATGCGGGTTATACAAATCAAAGTCAATAAACTAAGTTTGTGATGCTCTTTCGCCAGGCGATCAGCTCAAAGCTACTATACCTTATTGGATTGGGGACAATTGACAATTCAGAAAAGCACTCGGCATAAGGTAAAAGCGAAAGTCTACTGAAGATACCGCCGAGCGCGTCGATAACCGGGAACCTGGTGTAGCGTTTAAAGTGGGTTTTAGGCTGCCTTTCTCCCTCTCCCCGCTTGCGGGGAGAGGGTTGGGGTGAGGATAAGACTCAGCGTCTTGAACGTACCACCTGGTAGCGGCGGGTGAAATATTCAAACGGCGCGCTCCAGACGTGAACCAGACGGGTGAACGGGAACAGCAGGAAAATCGTCATTCCCAGTACCAGATGTACGCGGAAAACAAAGGCGACACCGCTGAGCATTTCAGACGAGCCGCCGCGGAAGGTCACGATGCCTTGCGCCCAGCCAACCAGCTTCATCATTTCACTGCCGTCAGGATACTGCGCCGAAAAAGGAATCGTGCTCAGCCCGAGCAGGCACTGAATCAACAGAATGCTCATGATGATGATATCCGGGGTGGTCGAGGTCGCGCGAACGCGCTGGTTGGTCAAACGACGCCAGAGCAAACCGGCGCCGCCGATCAGCGTCAGCACGCCGCAGACGCCGCCGAGCACCATCGCCATCTGCTGCTTGACCGCAATCGGTAAAAACCAGGCATACATCCAGTGCGGCGTTAACATGCCGAACAGATGGCCAAAGAAAATGCCGAGTATGCCGATATGAAAAAGATTCGACCAGATCACCATCCCGCGTTTATCGAGCATCTGGCTGGAGGAGGCGCGCCAGGTGTACTGACCGTAGTCATAGCGCAGCCAGCTGCCGAGAAAAAAGACCGTCGCGCAGATGTAGGGGTAGATGTCGTAAAAAAAGACGTTCAGGTACTGTATCATTTCGGTCCTCCCGCGCTGACGTCGACGTACTGCGGCGCCACGTCCTGGCTAAAGCGTCGTTGATATTGCTGTAACGGTGAGCTGTCACAGGTTGTGGCGTTATCTTCGATAAATTTCACCTGCTCTTCTTCCCAGACCGCATCCAGCGCCTGCCGGGTATCATCACGGGACTCTTTGTTAACCTGCTGCGTGACGCTGTCACTTGAGAGGGGACTCCCGGCGAGGCTCAGCAGGGCGTCAAACAGCGGGTACCACGCTACGTCGCGCTGCTTGAGCCGCCCGCCCAGCAGCGCCAGAATCGGCGCGACGTTTTGTAGCCCCTCACGCGCTTCGTTTTCCGGCAGGATGCTGAGGTATTCCAGATACAGCGGCAGATGGTCTGGAAGTTCGCGACAGTCGAGCTGTAGACCCGCTTTTTCATACTGAGCGAGCAGATCGACCATTGCCTGGCCGCGATCGCGGGACTCGGCGTGAACGTGTTCAAACAGCAGCAGCGAGGTGGCGCGGCCCCGGTCAAACACTTCGCACCATTCGGCCTGCTTATCCAGCAGTGGATCATTCAGCATTTCCGCGACGAAGTCGTTGAGCATGGGGGCGTCGTGCCGCACCATGGCCAGCACCTCCTCCTTGCACTGCCAAAGAAACTCATCCGGGTACTCCATCAGCAGGCCGATCGCTTTGAGGATTTGCATTATTCCCCCTCCGCTTTATCGCGTACTTCGGTGATGTTGATGGCATCGATACGGCTACTGTTGAACAGGTTGAATTTGGTGTCGGAGCCGTGGCAGCCGTCGCCAAAGGTAAAGCCGCAGCCGTTGCGCTCGGGGAAAGCGTCGCGCGCCATTTCGCGGTGGCTGGTCGGGATCACGAAACGGTCTTCATAGTTGGCGATCGCCAGATAGCGGTACATCTCCTCGACCTGTTCAACGCTTAAGCCCACTTCCTCGATGGCGCGGGTATCCGTGACGCCTTCCACCGTTTGCGAGCGCATGTAATGACGCATCGCCATCATGCGCTTCAGCGCGCGCAACACCGGGCCGGTATCGCCCGCGCTGAGCATATTGGCGAGATACTGTACCGGAATACGCAGGCTTTCGATGGCCGGAAGCACGCCGTCGCTTTTCGGCAGGCCGCCGGCGTCGGCGTAGGACTGAATCGGCGACAGCGGCGGCACGTACCAGACCATTGGCAGGGTGCGGTATTCCGGATGTAGCGGCAGCGCCAGCTTCCAGTCCATCGCCATTTTGTACACCGGCGAGCGCTGGGCGGCATCAATCACGTTTTGTGGAATCCCCTGTTTCAGCGCTTCTTCAATCACCGCCGGGTCGTGGGGATTGAGGAACACCTCGCACTGCCGCTCATAGAGATCGGTTTCGCGCTCGGTGCTGGCGGCCTCTTCAATGCGATCCGCGTCGTATAACAACACGCCGAGATAGCGGATACGCCCCACGCAGGTTTCCGAACAGACGGTGGGCTGTCCGGATTCGATACGCGGGTAGCAGAAGATGCATTTTTCCGATTTACCGCTTTTCCAGTTGAAGTAGATTTTTTTGTACGGGCAGCCGCTGATGCACAGACGCCAGCCGCGGCATTTATCCTGGTCGATCAGCACGATGCCGTCTTCTTCACGCTTGTAGATGGCGCCGCTCGGGCAGGTGGCGACGCAGCTCGGATTCAGGCAGTGCTCGCACAGGCGCGGCAGATACATCATGAAGGTGTTTTCAAACTGGCCGTACATCTCCTTCTGAATCTTGTCGAAGTTACGGTCGCGGGCGCGCTTTTCAAACTCGCCGCCGAGCAGCTCTTCCCAGTTGGGCCCCCAGATGATTTTATCCATCCGCTTACCATCGATAAGCGAGCGCGGACGGGCGGTGGGCAAATGTTTCCCCTCCGGCGCGTTGTGCAGGTGCTGATAATCAAAGGTAAAAGGCTCATAATAATCGTCGATTTGCGGTATCACCGGATTGGCGAAGATTTTGGTGATGACGCCCATTTTGCCGCCCAGACGCGGGCGTATTTTGCCATTAACGTCGCGCACCCAGCCGCCTTCCCACACCTCCTGGTCTTCCCAGTTTTTTGGATAACCGATGCCTGGTTTGGTTTCGACGTTGTTAAACCAGGCGTATTCCATTCCTTCACGTCCGGTCCAGACGTTTTTACAGGTGACGGAACAGGTGTGGCAGCCGATGCATTTATCAAGATTGAGAACCATGCCGACCTGTGAGCGTATTTTCATTTTTTCGCCTCCTGTATCCCGTCGCGACCTTCGTCATCCAGCCAGTCAATATTTTTCATTTTGCGTATCATGATGAACTCATCGCGATTGGAGCCGACGGTGCCGTAATAGTTGAAACCGTAAGCCAGCTGGGCGTAGCCGCCAATCATATGGGTCGGTTTCGGGCACACGCGGGTCACCGAGTTATGGATCCCGCCGCGCCGTCCGGTGACTTCCGAGCCCGGAATATTCATCAGACGCTCCTGCGCGTGGTACATCATGGTCATCCCCGGCGGTACGCGCTGGCTGACCACCGCGCGAGCGGTGAGCGCGCCGTTGGCGTTAAAGGCCTCGATCCAGTCGTTATCTTCAATCCCCAGTTCGCGAGCATCGGTTTCGCTGATCCACACGATCGGCCCGCCGCGCGACAGGGTTAGCATCAGCAGGTTTTCGCTGTAGGTGGAGTGAATGCCCCATTTCTGGTGCGGCGTCAGAAAGTTGAGCGCTTTTTCAGGAAAGCCGTTAGGCGGAATCGCTTTTATCTGGCTGACGCTGCGGGTGTCAATGGGCGGACGATAGACCACCAGGCTTTCGCCAAAGGCGCGCATCCAGGGGTGATCCTGATAGAGCTGCTGGCGGCCGGAAAGGGTGCGCCAGGGGATCAGCTCGTGGACGTTGGTATAGCCGGCGTTGTACGACACATGCTCGCTCTCGAGGCCGGACCAGGTCGGGCTGGAGATAATTTTGCGCGGCTGGGCCTGAATGTCGCGGAAGCGGATTTTTTCATCCTCTTTATTCAGCGCCAGGTGCGTGTGCTCGCGGCCGGTAAATTCGCCGAGCGCTTGCCAGGCTTTGACCGCCACCTGACCATTGGTTTCCGGGGCGAGGGCGAGGATCACTTCCGAGGCGTCGATGGCGGTGTCGATGCGCGGGCGGCCTTTAGCCGGGCCATCCAGCTTGACGTAGTTGAGCTTGCCGAGGAAATCGACCTCGTTCTGGGTGTTCCAGGTGATGCCTTTACCGCCGTTGCCGAGTTTGTCGAGCAGCGGGCCGAGGGAGGTAAAGCGCTCATAGGTCGCCGGATAATCGCGCTCAACCACGGCAATCGACGGCGCGGTTTTACCCGGCGTCAGCTCGCATTCGCCTTTCCGCCAGTCCAGCACGTCAAAGGGCTGAGAGAGTTCCGCCGGGGAGTCATGCTGCAGTGGCACCAGCACCACGTCGGTCTCTTTATCGAGGTGGCCGACGCAGACTTCAGAGAAGGTTCTGGCGATATCTTTGTAAATTTCCCAGTCGCTTTTTGCCTCCCACGCCGGGTCAACGGCGGCGGAGAGCGGGTGAATAAAGGGATGCATATCCGAGGTGTTCATATCGTCTTTTTCGTACCAGGTGGCGGTTGGCAGAACGATATCGGAGAACAGACAGGTGCTGGACATGCGAAAGTCGAGCGTCACCAGCAGGTCGAGTTTGCCCTCAATGGCCGCGGTTTGCCACTCCACCTCTTCCGGCTTCACCTCATCGGTAGCCCCCAGCTCTTCGCCCTGAATACCGCTGTCGGTCCCCAGCAGGTATTTGAGCATATACTCATGGCCCTTGCCGGAAGAGCCCAGCAGGTTTGAGCGCCAGATAAACAGATTACGCGGATGGTTTTTGCCGTTATCCGGCTGTTCGCAGGCGAAGCGGATCTCGCCGGACTTCAGCGCCCGGGCGGTGTAGTCGGCGGGGGTCAGTCCGGCTGCGGCGGCCTGCGCCTTGATGGTCAGTGGGTTAACCCCCAGCTGCGGCGCGGAAGGCAGCCAGCCCATGCGCTCGGCGCGAACGTTAAAATCGATCAGATGGCCGCTGAATTGGCTGGCGTCGGCCAGCGGCGACAGCAGCTCCCGGGCGGTTAGCTTTTCATAGCGCCACTGGCTGGCGTGATTGTAAAAAAAGGAGGTGCTGTTCATCTGGCGCGGCGGACGATTCCAGTCCAGCGCGAACGCCAGCGGCAGCCAGCCGGTTTGCGGACGCAGTTTCTCCTGGCCGACATAGTGCGACCAGCCGCCGCCGCTCTGGCCGACGCAGCCGCAGAACACCAGCATATTGATCATCCCACGGTAGTTCATATCCATGTGGTACCAGTGGTTGACGCCGGCGCCGAGGATAATCATCGACCGTCCGTGGGTTTTATGCGCGGTATCGGCGAACTCGCGGGCGATCTGCTCGATGTGCTGGCGCGGGACGCCGGTGATCTGTTCGGCCCACGCCGGGGTATAGGCTTTCATTTCGCCAAAGTCCCTGGCGGCGTTGGGGTCGTCTAAACCGCGATCGAGTCCGTAGTTAGCGAGGATGAGATCATAAACGCTGACCACCAGGCCGGATTCACCGTTGGCCAGCGGGAGCTGCTTAACCGGCAGTTGATGCAGCGTCACCGGATCCTGCTTGATGCTGCGAAAGTGCGGGTTTTCGTTGCCGCCGAAGTAGGGAAAGCCCACCGTCACCACGTCGTCACGGCTATCCAGCAGCGACAGCTTAAGTTCAATCGCTTGCCCTGCGGCCTGCTGTTCGAGGTTCCACTTGCCTTTCTCTCCCCAGCGGAAGCCAATCGAACCGTTTGGCGCCACCAGTTCACCAGCGCTGTTATAGGCGACGGTCTTCCACTCCGGGTTGTTGCTTTCGCCCAAATCGTCGACCAGATCGGCGGCGCGGACCATCCTGCCGGGAACGTAGAAACCCTCCTCGCGGCGCTCAAGCATCACCAGCATCGGCATATCGGTATAGGTGCGACAGTAGTTGAGGAAATAGTCGCTGGGATTATCAAGGTGAAACGTTTTGAGGATCACATGGCCCATTGCCATCGCCAGCGCGCTGTCGGTGCCCTGTTTCGGCGCCAGCCACTGATCGCTGAGTTTGGCAACTTCCGAAAAATCCGGAGTAATCGCGATGGTTTTGGTGCCCTTATAGCGCACTTCGGTAAAAAAGTGGGCGTCCGGCGTTCGGGTCTGTGGGACGTTTGAGCCCCAGGCGATGATATAGCTTGAGTTATACCAGTCGGCGGATTCAGGGACATCGGTTTGCTCACCCCAGGTCATCGGCGAGGCGGGGGGAAGGTCGCAGTACCAGTCGTAAAAACTCAGACAGGTGCCGCCAAGCAGCGACAGATAGCGGGTACCCGCGGCGTAAGAGACCATCGACATCGCCGGGATCGGCGAAAAGCCCGCCACCCGGTCCGGCCCGTAGTTTTTGATGGTCCAGACGTTGGCGGCGGCAATCAGCTGATTCAGCTCTTTCCAGCTTGAGCGGATAAACCCGCCTTTGCCGCGTACCTGCTTGTAGCTGAGGGTTTTAACCGGGTCCTGCATAATGCTATCCCACGCCTGCACCGGATCGGCGTGCTGAGCCAGCGCTTCGCGCCACAGCGCAATCAGCCGCTTGCGCACCAGCGGATACTTCAGACGGTTGGCGCTGTAAAGGTACCAGGAGTAGCTCGCGCCGCGCGGGCAGCCGCGGGGTTCGTGGTTGGGCAGATCCGGGCGGGTTCGCGGGTAGTCTGTTTGCTGGGTTTCCCAGGTGACCAGACCGTTTTTGACGTAAATCTTCCAGCTGCATGAGCCCGTACAGTTCACGCCGTGGGTTGAGCGGACGATTTTGTCGAACTGCCAGCGCTGCCGATAGCTGTCTTCCCAGTCGCGGTTGGTGTTGTATACCTGGCCGTGACCGTTGGCAAAGCTCTCGCCTTTTTGTTTAAAGTAGCGAAAGCGATCCAGTAGTTTACTCATGACATTTCTCCTGCTCCAATAATGTCCGGCCTTACAAGACCGCACTATCCTGTAGGCCAGATAAGGCTTCAGCCGCCATCCGGCAAAGATGTCGTTATTTTTTTGCCGGTTTACGACGGCCGTAGACCAGCCAGGTCACCAGCACACAAACCACGTAGAAAACAAAGAAGACCTTCATTGCCCCGACAGGTGAGCCGGTCAGCGCCAGCGAGGTGCCGAAGGCTTTAGGGATAAAGAAGCCGCCAATGGCGCCGATAGCGGAGATAAAACCGAGCGCCGCCGCGGTGTCGGTCACCGCTTCGTGCTGAGCCTGTTCATCGCTGCCGCCGCGCTTCTTCACGCTGTCGATAGTTATCTGGCGGAAGATCACGGCGATCATCTGGAAGGTGGAACCGCTGCCGAGACCGGCGGTAAGGAACAGTCCCATAAACACCACATAAAAGGCGAGAAAGCTGCCGGAGCCGGTGCCGGGCAGGGTGAGGAACAGCAGGCCGGTGAACAGCGCCATTAAGATAAAATTGATCAACGTGACCCGCACGCCGCCGAGACGGTCGGAAATAATGCCGCCAAATGACCGCGCCAGCGCACCGATAAACGGCCCGAAGAAAGCCAGCTTCAGAATATTCACGTCGGGGAACTGCGTTTTCGCCAGCATGGCAAAACCGGCGGAGAAGCCGATAAACGAGCCAAAGGTGGCAAGGTAGAGCAGGCTTAACAGCCACATATGCGGGCGCTTCAGTACCGGCAGCTGCTCGCGAATGGAGGCCTTCGAGCTGGCGATATCGTTCATTCCCACCCAGGCTGCGAAGGTGGCGATCGCCAGCAGCGGTACCCAGACGAGCGCGGCGTTGCTAAGGGCGAGAAGAGATCCATCCTCCTGAGGCACCCCATGAACACCGAGAAAAGCAAAGATGGGCAGAAAAATCACCGCCGGCGCGATCATCTGCATCACGCTGACGCCGAGGTTGCCAAGCCCACCGTTAATCCCCAGTGCGCTACCCTGTTTGGCTTTGGGGAAGAAAAAACTGATATTTCCCATGCTCGAAGCAAAGTTCGCTCCGGCAAAACCGCACAGTAAGGCGATAATGATAAATACCCAAAACGGGGTAGCGGTATTTTGCACGGCAATTCCCAGCCAGATGCAGGGAACCACCAGAATAATCGTACTTAATACCGTCCAGTAGCGACCGCCAAATATGGGTACCATAAAGGAGTAGGGCACGCGTAATATCGCGCCGGAAAGCGAAGGCAGAGCGGTTAATAAAAACAGTTGATCGGTAGTGAAATTAAAACCGACTTTATTGAGGTTGACCGCGACGGCGCTAAATAACATCCAGACGCAAAAGGCAAGTAGCAGACAAGCTACGGAAATGCAAAGATTTCTGCGGGCTATTTTCTTTCCCTTATTTTCCCAGAATGCCGCGTTTTCAGGTTTCCACTCGCTTAAAAGATAATGATTCTTTTTCTCATTTTTGCTCAGCATATTGCCCTCGAATGAACATTAACCAGTCAAAAAGAATAAAGATGTAAAACAGTCAATTAATATAAAAGAATGAAAGAAGGGGCCGAACGATGTGTTAGTTGTAATAAATGAAGAATAGATAAGAAAAGCGCGTCGGCAGTCGACGCGCGGAGAATAGAGGGGGATTATTTGTTACAAAGTGTAACCTGGGTCAGAACAGTTCCATCGAAATAAAATAATTGATATGCCGGTTAAAGGTGGCGTCATCTATTTCCTCCATACCCAGCGCGTAAATACCATCCAGGCCACATACCAGCGCAATGAGCCGCCAGGCAATACTTTCCGCATGGTCTTTTGGCGTAAACTCACCTGCTTCGGTTCCGCGCTGAATAATTTTCAGCGTCTCTTCATGCCACATACTCATCGTCAGCAGATATGCGCCTTTGATATCGCTATCGCTGTCGGCCAGCAGCTGCGCTTCGCGCCATAAACGAATATAGGGCTCAAGCTTGCCATCGTCGCTGCCCACCATGGAAAACAGGCGTTCTCGCCACGTGGCGTCGTCAGCGACCAGCGGCATGTCCAGCATTTCACGGATAAGGCGTACAAAGGTATGGGCTTTCAGCTCGCCTGCTGAAGTGAAATGGTGGTGCAGTTGACCGGCGGAGACGCCGGCTTCGGCGGCAATCTGGCGCACGGTCATGGCGCTGAATCCGCCTCTAAGCGCGACGCGCATGGCTGCCAGTACAATAACTTCCCGTCGCGCATCGCGATTTAAGTAGCTCATAGCCCCTGGTGACCCCCGTTTTTGGCCGATAGTAACAAAAAGTTGGACACTCGTTCAACATTGGGGCAGGATCGCCATCCTGGACACTTGTCCAATTTTCAACTTTGAGGAAAGGTAGTATGTCTCGGCAATGGTTGACGCTGATGGCGATTTTGCTGGTTTATATTCCGGTGGCGATTGATGCCACCGTTCTGCACGTGGCCGCGCCAACGCTTAGCGTAGCGCTGGGGACCAGCGGCAATGAGCTATTGTGGATTATTGATATTTACTCGTTGGTGATGGCCGGCATGGTGCTGCCGATGGGCGCGCTGGGCGATAAAATAGGCTTTAAACGCCTGCTACTGCTTGGCAGCGCTATTTTTGGCGCCGCCTCGCTGGCGGCGGCGTTTTCGCCGACGGCCGAAACGCTGATTGCGTCCCGTGCGCTACTGGCGGTAGGGGCAGCGATGATCGTCCCGGCGACGCTCGCCGGTATTCGCAGCACTTTTGCGCTGGCGCAACAGCGTAATATGGCCCTTGGCCTGTGGGCGGCGGTGGGTTCCGGCGGGGCGGCCTTTGGCCCACTGATCGGCGGCATGCTGCTGGAACATTTTTACTGGGGCTCGGTTTTCCTGATCAACGTGCCGATCGTGCTGCTGGTGATAGCGATTAACGCCAAAGTGGTGCCGCGTCAGCCCGCACGACGGGAACAGCCGCTGAATCTATTCCAGGCGCTAATCCTGATCGCCGCCATATTGATGCTGGTATTCAGCGCTAAAACGGCGCTTAAAGGGCAAATGGCGCTGTGGTTAACCGGGCTGGTGGCGGTTGCTGGCGCCGGTATGCTGTTCTGGTTCGTGCGCAAGCAGCTTATGGCGACGCGGCCTATGGTCGATATGCGACTGTTTACCCATCGCATTATTTTAAGCGGTGTGATGATGGCGATGACGGCGCTGATCACGCTGGTGGGCTTTGAACTTCTGATGGCGCAGGAGCTGCAGTTCGTGCATAGCAAAACGCCATTTGAGGCCGGGCTGTTTATGCTGCCGGTGATGGTGGCCAGCGGTTTTAGCGGGCCGATTGCCGGCATGTTGGTTTCGCGCCTGGGGCTGCGCGAGGTGGCAACCGGGGGAATGCTGCTCAGCGCGCTGAGCTTCCTCGGCCTGTCGATGACCGATTTCAGCACCCAGCAGTGGTTAGCCTGGGGACTGATGACGCTGCTGGGCTTTAGCGTCGCCAGCGCGCTGCTGGCTTCCAGCTCTGCCATTATGGCCGCAGCGCCGAAGGAGAAAGCGGCGGCGGCGGGGGCCATCGAAACTATGGCCTACGAGCTGGGGGCTGGTCTGGGCATCGCCCTGTTCGGTCTGATATTGACCCGCAGCTACACCTCATCGATTGTTTTGCCGTCGGGCGTTGACGGCGCAGCGGCGGAGCAGGCGTCCTCCTCCATCAGCGAGGCGATTAAGCTGGCGCAGTCGATGCCGGCTATTCCTGCGCAAAACCTGCTCGAAGCGGCGAAGGCAGCGTTTATTCATTCGCACAGTATCGTGCTGGCGACGGCCGGTGTCCTGCTTCTGCTGCTGGCGGCTGGTATCTGGCGCAGCCTGGCCAGGGCGCCGGAGCTGAATTAACCCTTACAGCTGAAGAGAAAGCGCCATCGCCGCCCGCCGTAGCGGGGCGAGGGCTTTCTCTTTCAGCGCGGCGGCGTTGGTATAGCCTGCCGGAACGCCAACGTTAAGCGCCGCCACCACCTGACCGCTGCGGGAAAGCAGCGGTACCGCCAGCGAACATAATCCCACCTCAATTTGCCGGTCAGCGAGCGCGTAGCCCTGCATACGCACTCTGGCGATTTCCTGCCGTAAACCCGGCAGATCGCATAGCGTATACGGGGTATAGCGGATCAAGCTGGCTCGTGACAATGTCACTTCAAGCTGTTCTTCCGGCAACGCGCTAAGCAGCACGCGTCCCATCGACGTGGCCCACGCAGGCAGACGGCTACCGCGGCCGATATCTACGCTGAGCAGGTTATTCACCGCCGCTCTGGCAATATACAGGACGTTATCGCCGTCCAGCGTGGCGGCGGAGCAGGATTCTCCGAGGTTTTTACCCAGATTATCCAGGGCGCTCTGCGCGACTTTCGCCAGCGGCGTTCCGGCCAGGTAAGCGTGACCCACCGCCAGCAAGCGGGGGAGTAGCTCATAGCTGCGGCCATCCGGGCTATGCACCATTCCCAGCGCGGCGAGGGTATAGAGGCAGCGGCGCACAGCCGCGCGGGAGATCTGCGTTTTTTGGCTAAGCTGGGAAATGGTCAGGCGCTGCCGCTGTGGGGTAAACGCGTTAAGGACTTCCAGCCCGCGCGCCAGGGACAGCATAAAGTTAGGGTCGTGTTCAGACTGGCGGACGCTGAGAGTATCTGGTTTTTTTTCGCTCATACACCCCTCTTTTACTGAAGATAAAGGTTCATGGGGCATCACTATATCGCGGGTGAAAAACGCGGCGATTCCTTGTGCTGTTTTTACCATGTCGATCACATTATTAACCCCAATTTAACAACCGCGTCGATAATCGCACAACATTTCGATTATCGCCGTTGACCGTCCCGACCGTGCAGACCTATTGTCAACAGAATCGTTACCCCACGTTATGAACAGGGGTATGAAAAGTTATGTATTTCATCACCAGGAAAAAAAGATGACCGCGACCATTGAACGTATTGAAAGCTGGCTGGTAGATATCCCGACCATTCGACCGCACAAACTCTCCATGACCACGATGGGCTGTCAGACGCTGGCGATCGTCCGCATCACCCGTTCGGACGGGATTTGCGGTATTGGCGAAGCCACCACCATCGGTGGATTGAGCTACGGCGTGGAGAGCCCGGAAGCTATCGTTTCGGCAATTAACCATTACCTGATGCCGCTGCTGAAGGGCCAGCCTGCCGATAATCTCAATTCCCTGACCGCGCGAATGAACGGCGCGGTTAAAGGCAACACCTTTGCCAAATCGGCGATCGAAACCGCGCTGCTGGACGCGCAGGGAAAGGCGCTTGGCCTGCCGGTTTCCGCGCTGCTTGGCGGCGCGCTGACGACCTCGCTGCCGGTTCTCTGGACGCTGGCGAGCGGCGACACCGAGAAAGATATTGCCGAGGGGGAAAGGCTACTCGCGGAGCGTCGCCATCGGGCCTTTAAGCTAAAAATCGGCGCGCGCGAGCTGGCGACTGACCTGCGCCATACCCGCGCGATTGTTGAAGCCCTGGGCGATCGGGCCAGCATCCGCGTCGACGTCAATCAGGCGTGGGAAGCCACCGTCGCGGCAAAGGGCTGCCGCGAACTGGCGGCGATGGGGGTCGATTTGATTGAACAGCCAGTTAGCGCTCAGGATAACACTACGCTGGTGCGCCTCAGCCATCACATCGGCACGGCTATTCTGGCCGATGAAGCGGTAGCGACCCATTACGAAGGCTATCGCCTGGCGCAGCAGGGATTCAGCGGGGCCTATGCGCTGAAGATTGCCAAAGCGGGCGGGCCAAACAGCGTGCTGGCGCTGGCGAAGGTGGCGCAAGCGGCGGGAATTGGGCTTTACGGCGGCACGATGCTTGAGGGGACCGTTGGCACCCTGGCCTCGCTGCACGCCTGGTCGACGCTCCCCCTACAGTGGGGCAGCGAGATGTTTGGCCCGTTATTGCTGAAGGACGATATTGTCAGCGTGCCGCTCACGTTCGCCGAAGGCGAAGTGACGCTACCGCAAACGCCGGGTCTTGGCGCTGAACTGGATGAAGACAAACTGCGCTTCTATAGCCGCAAAGGATAATGGAGGATTTTTATGCTATTTAAAGTCGATATGACCGTGAATATTCCGCTGGGGTTTCCTGCCGACGAAATTGAGGAAATTAAGCAGCGAGAAAAAAAGTATTCACAACAACTTCAGCGTGAAGGTAAATGGCGACATATCTGGCGCGTCGCCGGACTTTACGCCAATGTCAGTATTTTCGATGTAAAAGATGCTGAAGAGCTGCATCAAATTTTAATGGCTCTACCGTTATATCCCTTTATGCAAATTCGCGTGGAGGCGCTCTGTCGTCATCCCTCCTCGATTCGCGAAGACGACCGTTAATAAAAATAATAACTAACCTCGCGCCGAAACTATTCGGCGAATATCCTACAACGATAAGTGAGAAATATTATGAGTAATGCATTCGTACAACAAGATGCTGTGCAACATTTATTGCGTGAAAGTGCAGGTTTAAATGCAACCGGCGGCGACGAACGTTTTAAAACGATTGTTCATCGTCTGCTGGAAAACATCTGCACGCTGATTGATGACTATAATGTCACTGAAGAAGAGTTCTGGCATGCGGTGAATTATCTGCATGAATTAGGCGGCCGCCAGGAAGCGGCACTGCTGGCGGCGGGCCTCGGCCTTGAACACTTCCTCGACCTGCGCCAGGACGCTATTGATGCCGCAGCGCAGCGGGAAACCGGCACTCCTCGTACTATTGAAGGCCCGCTGTACGTGGCGAATGCGCCGCTGGCAGACGGGCATACCCGCATGGATGATGGTAAAGATGCGGGGGAGGTGATGTGGCTTTATGGCCAGGTTCGCGACACCCAGGGCCACCCGATAGCCAACGCTATCGTTGATATCTGGCATGCCAATACCCTCGGGAACTACTCTTTCTTCGATCAAAGCCAGAGTGAATATAATCTGCGCCGCCGCATTCGCACCGGCGCCGATGGCTGCTATAGCGTGCGCAGCATTATGCCATCCGGCTACGGTTGCCCGCCGGATGGGCCAACGCAAAAACTCCTTGACCAGTTGGGGCGTCACGGTAACCGTCCGGCGCATATCCATTTCTTCGTTTCCGCGCCGGGTCATAAACATTTGACCAGCCAAATCAATCTCAACGGCGACAAATACCTGTGGGATGATTTCGCGTTCGCTACCCGCGACGGCCTGATTGCCGATCCGGTAAAAGTCAGCGACCGCGAGCTTATTCAGCAGCGTGAGCTGGAAGGCGAACATACTGAAGTGCGCTTTGATTTTACCCTGTGCAAAGCACTTAACGCCGATGAAGAACACCGCGGTACGCGCCTGCGCGCGCAGGAGTAGCGCGCGGCGTTAATTCTCTTCTCCGGCCAGGTCGTGGCCGGAGAATAAAGCGAAATTCCGACCTCACAGTTTTCTATTCCTGAATTATGCAGGAGGGCCGACTCATGCAAAAAATGTTCACCACATTAAAAGATAAAATCACCAATGCATTAATTGTCGATCGTGAAAAGCATATTTATCGCTGCCATCGCTCAATATTTACCGATCCGCAGCTATTTGATTTTGAAATGAAGCATGTTTTTGAAGGAAATTGGTTGTTCCTTGCTCATGAAAGCCAGATTGCGCAGCCTGGGGATTATTACACCCTGACTCTTGGGCGCCAGCCGGTAATAATAACTCGCGACAAAAAGAATGAACTGCATGCGCTAATTAACAGCTGCGCCCACCGCGGGGCGATGCTGTGTCGCCGTAAAACCGGTAATAAAAGTTCCTTTACCTGTCCATTTCACGGCTGGACATTCAGTAATAACGGCAAGCTTTTAAAAGCCAAAGATGAAAGTACCGGCGGTTACCCGGAGACTTTCAAGCATGAAGGCTCCCACGATTTAAAGAAACTGCCGAGGTTTCAATCGTATCGCGGCTTCCTTTTCGGCAGCCTGAATGCCGATGTACAGCCGCTGGAGGCGTACCTGGGCGAAACCTGCAAAATTATCGACCTGATCGTTGACCAGGCGCCGGAAGGGCTGGAGGTGCTTAACGGATCATCGAGCTACGTTTATGAAGGCAACTGGAAGCTGGGGGCGGAAAACGGTGCTGACGGCTATCACGTTAGCGTGGTCCACTGGAACTACGCTTCCACCATGTCGCACCGCAACTACGAAGCGGAAGGGACGCACGCGGTAGACGCAAACGGCTGGTCGAAAAGCGTCGGCGGCGGTTACGGCTTTGACAATGGACATATGCTGTTGTGGACCCGGGTGCTGAACCCGGAAGTGCGGCCGGTCTACGAACATCGTGAACGGCTGCAGGCGGAATTCGGCCAGTCCCGCGCCGAGCAGATGGTCAACGAAACGCGCAACCTGTGCCTCTATCCAAACGTCTATCTGATGGATCAGTTTTCGACGCAGATCCGCGTGATACGCCCCATCGCGGTGGATAAAACCGAAGTCACCATCTGGTGCTTTGCGCCGAAGGGCGAATCTGACCAGGCGAGGGCGCTGCGTATTCGCCAGTATGAGGATTTCTTCAACGTTAGCGGCATGGGAACGCCTGACGATCTGGAAGAGTTCAGCGCCTGCCAGCGCGGCTATCTCGGTGAGAATCTGGCATGGAGCGACCTCAGCCGCGGGGCGCTGCACTGGGTCGATGGCCCTGACGAACACGCTCTTCAGGCGGGCTTCAGGCCGCAGCTAAGCGGGGTGAAATCGGAAGATGAAGCTTTGTATATCGCCCACCATCATCACTGGCAAAACGTGATGCTGGCGGCGCTGGAAAAAGAGCAGCAGCGCTACGAGCAATCGATCACGCAACGCGTGGAGGTGGTCTGATGCTGACTCTCGAACAGGTTCGCCAGTTTCTCTATTACGAAGCCCGCCTGCTTGACGATCGTCAGTGGGATGATTGGCTGAACTGCTACAGTCCACAGGTGGTGTACTGGATGCCCGCCTGGGGGGATGACGACAAGCTTACCCGCGACCCTCAGCGCGAAATTTCGCTGATTTACTACCCGAGCCGCGATGGCCTCGAAGACCGGGTATACCGCATCAAAACGGAACGCTCAGGGGCCAGCACGCCGGAACCGCGCACCACTCATATGATCGGCAACGTTGAGCTGCTTGGCGAAACCGAACAGGGGATGGAGGTGCGCTACAACTGGGTCACCTACTGCCATCGCTATCAGCAGACGGATACCTGGTTTGGCTCTACCTGCTGCACGCTGATTGAGAACGCCGGCAAACCGCAGATTATCCGTAAAACCGTGCGCCTGAATAACGATTACATCCGTCAGGTAATTGACGTTTACCACATTTAAGAGGCGTTTATGACCTTTAATATTGCTCTCAATTTTGAAGACGGCATCACCCGCTTTATTCAATGTCACGCCGGAGAGAAAGTTCTCGATGCCGCCTATCGTCAGCAGGTTAATCTGCCGATGGATTGTTCAGACGGCGTTTGCGGCACCTGCAAGTGCCGCTGACGCAGCGGCACCTGCAAGTGCCGCTGCGTCAGCGGCGAATATGGTTTGGGCGATGAGTATCTTGAAGAGGCGCTCAGCGAAGACGAAGCCGCAGAGCGCCAGGTGCTGACCTGTCAGATGGTGCCATCCAGCGATTGCGTCATTGATGTACCGGCGGCGGCAGCCCAGTGCAAGACCGCGCTGGCAAGCCTGGGGGCGACGGTGAAAGCGGTCAATCTCCTGTCTGACACCGCCATTGAGCTGGCGATCGTGCTGGATGAGCCGCTGGACTTCCTGGCGGGTCAGTATATCAATATTCAGGTTCCCGGCACGCCGCAGGTGCGCGCCTATTCGTTTAGCTCTCTACCGGGCTCGCGTGAGGGGAGCTTTCTGATCCGTAACGTGCCCGGCGGCTTGATGAGTCAGTGGCTGACGCAGCGGGCCAGTCCCGGCGATCGTCTGACGCTAAGCGGCCCGATGGGCAGCTTTTATCTGCGCAGCGGCGAGCGTCCGCTGTTGCTGTTGGCGGGGGGCACCGGCTTAGCGCCGCTGCTCTCGATACTGCAAACGCTGGCTATGCAACGCAGCGCCCGGCCCGTCACCTTGCTCTATGGTGTGACCCGCGACAGAGACCTGGTGAAAACTGATGCGCTTGAAGCATTTACCGGCCAGCTTCCCGCTTATCGCTGGCTGCCGGTGGTTGCCGATGCGCAAAGCCAATGCCCGCAGCGCGGTTTTGTGACCGACCATCTTAATGACGCAATACTCAACGATGGCGATGTGGATATCTATCTGTGCGGGCCACCGCCGATGGTCAATGCGGTATCCACGGCGCTGCGCGAGAGAGGCATTTCGCCGGCGGGGTTCTGGTATGAAAAATTCATCGCCAGCCAGAGTGCGGCGGCATAAGGAGCAACGATGCGATTTAACCATAAAGTCGTGGCCATTACCGGCGCCGCGCAGGGGATTGGCCGACAGACCGCAGAGCAAGCGGCGCGTGAGGGTGCGCGGCTGCTATTGATTGACCGATCTCGCTATGTTCACGAACTGGCGGCGGCGCTGAACGCCGCCGGTTGCCAGGCGCTGGCGCTGGAAGCCGATCTTGAACAATGGGAAAGTACCGAGCGGGCATTCGCCAACGGCGTGGCCCATTTTGGCCACCTGGATGTATTGATTAACAATGTCGGCGGCACCATCTGGGCGCGGCCGTTTGCGGAATATCAGCCGGATCAGATAGAGAAGGAGATTCGCCGCTCGCTGTTTCCGACCCTGTGGGGCTGTCGGGCTGCGCTACCGTGGATGCTGAAGCAGGGCAAGGGCAGTATCGTTAATATTTCGTCGGTGGCAACGGCGGGCGTGAACCGGGTGCCTTATTCCGCAGCGAAAGGCGGCGTTAATGCGTTGACCCGTTCGCTAGCCCTGGAATATAGCGCAAACGGGATCCGCATTAACGCCGTGGCGCCGGGGGGCACCGAGGCGCCTGCGCGCCGGACGCCGCGGAATGAGGAACTGCCGTCGGCGCAGGAGCAGACGTGGTATCAGCAGGTGGTCGATCAGACGGTGGCGAGCAGCCTGATGCATCGCTACGGTACGCTGGCGGAACAGGCCAATGCCATCCTGTTTCTCGCCAGCGATGAGGCCAGCTACATCACCGGCGTGACGCTGCCGGTCGCCGGCGGCGACCTCGGTTAGCGCCGGGTCGCCTGCCAGCAGAGCAGGGAGCCGGCGCACACCATGCCGGCGCCCTGCCAGAACGACCACGAGAGCGCGGCGCTGAGCAGTACCGCCGCCAGCGCGGAGGAGAGCACCGGCGTAAAGTAGGAGGCGGCGGCTAACAGGCTGACGTTGCCGTGCAGGATGCCGACGTTCCACGCCGCATAGCCCAGGCCCAGGGCAATGGACAGCGCGATCAGTTTGACTATTACCGGCCAGCTAAAGACCATGGGCGGCTGTTCGCTGAACAGAAACTTTAGCCACAGGGTCAGGGCGGTAAGCAGAACAAACAGAGTGATGCCGTTTTTGCCTTGTGCATATTTAGCGGTGACCGTGCAGTAGGCCGCCCAGATAAATGCGCCGACGAACGCCAGAATATAGCTCAGCGGGCTGGAAACCACGTTGCTGATAATTTCGTCAATGTTCAGGCCATGCTCACCGCCTAATACCCAGGTGACGCCGAATAAAGCCAGCAATAACCCCGGGATAACCAGCCAGCTGCTTTTTTGATTGTTAAAGACAATGGCAAATAAAATCGTCAGGCTGGGCCACAGATAATTGACCATGCCCACTTCAATCGCCTGCTGGCGGGTTCCGGCTAGCCCGACCGACAGCGCGAGGCATATTTCATAACTGACAAACAGCACGCTGCCTGCCAGCAAATAAGGGCGGGGGATCTGATGTATTTGCGGAAAACCGACGGTAAAGATGAGCAAAAGGCCGCTCAGGCTGTAGATCATCGCCGCGCCGCCTACCGGACCAAGCCCTTCGCTTACGCCACGAATCAGCCCGACCATGGTGCTCCAGAGGACGATGGCGGCGATTCCAATTAGCGTGGCTTTTTTCTTCTCCATATTTAACCTGATGTTGGTTCAAACGCAGTCGGCTTTTATAACACTTTTTTTTCGCCCTCGGGGGATATTTTCCACAGCGCTTAATCCTAATGGAGTAATGAAATTCGGCGCGGCTGACTATTAAGGGGGCATGGGTCCAGGACATTGATTTGACGCAAATAAAACAGGGTTATTGCTGTTAATTTCCACTCCCGCAATGAATAGACATCCCGCATGGAGGGGAACAATGGACGTCAGCCGCAGAAAGTTTTTTAAAATCTGCGCAGGCGGTATGGCCGGAACAACAGCCGCTGCATTGGGTTTTGCGCCCAAAATGGCCCTGGCTCAGGCGCGTAATTACAAATTGCTGCGCGCCAAAGAGATCCGCAACACCTGCACATACTGCTCCGTGGGCTGCGGGCTATTAATGTATAGCCTGGGCGACGGCGCGAAAAACGCGAAAGAAGCGATTTATCACATTGAAGGGGATCCGGACCATCCGGTGAGCCGCGGCGCGCTGTGCCCCAAAGGCGCAGGGCTGCTGGACTATGTCCATAGCGACAACCGTCTGCGCTATCCGCAATACCGCGCGCCGGGTTCGGATAAATGGCAGCGCATCTCCTGGGATGAAGCATTTACCCGTATCGCTAAATTGATGAAAGCCGACCGTGATGCCAACTTTATTGAGAAAAACGAGCAGGGCGTGACGGTTAACCGCTGGCTGTCCACCGGGATGCTGTGCGCGTCGGCGGCCAGCAATGAGACCGGCATGCTAACGCAAAAATTTGTGCGCTCGCTCGGCATGCTGGCGGTAGATAACCAGGCGCGCGTCTGACACGGACCAACGGTAGCAAGTCTTGCTCCAACATTTGGTCGCGGTGCGATGACCAACCACTGGGTTGATATTAAAAACGCCAATGTCGTGGTGGTGATGGGCGGTAACGCCGCCGAAGCCCATCCGGTGGGATTCCGCTGGGCGATGGAGGCAAAAAACAACAATGATGCGACGCTGATTGTCGTTGACCCGCGCTTTACGCGTACGGCGTCGGTGGCCGATATTTATGCGCCGATCCGTTCCGGTACCGACATTACCTTCCTGTCGGGCGTGCTGCTGTACCTGATCGAAAATAACAAAATCAATGCCGAGTACGTTAAACACTATACCAACGCCAACCTGCTGGTGCGCGACGATTTTGCCTTCGAAGATGGCCTGTTCAGCGGCTACGATGCCGAAAAGCGTCAGTACGATAAGTCTTCGTGGAACTATCAGTTCGACGAAAATGGCTTCGCGATGCGTGATGAAACGCTGCAGCATCCGCGCTGCGTATGGAACCTGCTGAAGCAGCACGTTTCGCGCTATACGCCGGAGGTGGTGGAGAACATCTGCGGTACGCCAAAAGCGGACTTCCTGAAAGTGTGCGAAGTGCTGGCCTCAACCAGCGCGGCGGACCGGACCACCACTTTCCTCTATGCGCTGGGCTGGACGCAGCATACCGTCGGCGCGCAGAACATCCGCACCATGGCGATGATTCAGCTGCTGCTCGGCAATATGGGGATGGCGGGAGGCGGGGTCAACGCGCTGCGCGGGCACTCCAATATCCAGGGGTTAACCGATTTAGGCCTGCTTTCAACCAGTCTGCCGGGCTACCTGACGCTGCCGTCGGAACAGCAGGTTGATCTGCAAAGCTATCTCGCTGCCAATACGCCGAAGGCGACGCTGCCCGAACAGGTGAACTACTGGAGCAACTATCCGAAGTTCTTCGTCAGCCTGATGAAATCTTTCTACGGCGACGCGGCGCAAAAAGAGAACGACTGGGGCTTCCACTGGCTGCCGAAATGGGACCAGGCTTATGACGTTATCAAGTATTTCAATATGATGGATAACGGCAACGTCACGGGCTATATCTGCCAGGGATTCAATCCGGTGGCGTCCTTCCCGGACAAAAACAAGGTGGTCCGCAGCCTGAGCAAGCTGAAGTACATGGTGGTTATCGACCCGCTGGTGACCGAAACCTCGACCTTCTGGCAAAACCACGGCGAGTCGAACGATGTTGACCCGGCAGCGATTCAGACCGAGGTCTTCCGCCTGCCGTCCACCTGCTTTGCCGAAGAGGATGGTTCCATCGCCAACTCCGGGCGCTGGCTACAGTGGCACTGGAAGGGCCAGGATGCGCCGGGCGAAGCGCGCAACGACGGCGAAATTCTGGCCGGGATTTACCACCGCCTGCGCGAGATGTATCGCACCGAGGGCGGCAAAGGCGTCGAGCCGCTGCTGAAGATGGGGTGGCACTACAAGCAGCCGGATCGTCCGGAATCAGAAGAGGTCGCGAAAGAGAACAACGGCTACGCGCTGGCGGATCTCTACGACGCTAACGGCGCGCCGCTGGCGAAGAAAGGCCAGCTGTTGAACAGCTTCGCGCTGCTGCGCGATGACGGTACCACCGCGTCGTCTTGTTGGATCTATACCGGCAGCTGGACCGAGCAGGGCAATCAGATGGCTAACCGCGATAACGCCGACCCGTCAGGTCTTGGCAATACGCTCGGCTGGGCATGGGCGTGGCCGCTCAACCGGCGCGTGCTGTACAACCGCGCGTCGGCGGATATGAACGGCAAGCCGTGGGATGCGAAGCGAATGCTGATCCAGTGGAACGGCAGCAAGTGGGTTGGCAACGATATTCCGGACTTCAATACCGCGCCTCCGGGCAGCAAAACCGGGCCGTTTATTATGCAGCCGGAAGGTCTGGGGCGTCTGTTTGCCCTGAAAAAGCTGGCGGAAGGTCCGTTCCCGGAACACTACGAACCGATGGAAACGCCGCTTGGTACCAATCCGCTGCACCCGAGCGTGGTCTCCAGCCCGGTGGTACGCCTGTATGAAGAAGATGCCCTGCGTTTAGGTAAGAAGGACAAATTCCCGTACGTCGGCACCACCTATCGTCTGACCGAGCATTTTCATACCTGGACCAAGCATGCGCGGCTCAATGCGATTGCGCAGCCGGAGCAGTTTGTCGAAATCAGCGAAGGCCTGGCGAAAGCGAAAGGGATCGCCAATGGCGATCGGGTGACGGTCAGCAGCATGCGCGGCTTTATTCGCGCGGTGGCGGTGGTGACGCGTCGTCTGCAAACGCTCAACGTCAACGGTCAGCAGGTGGAAACCGTCGGTATTCCGCTGCACTGGGGTTTTGAAGGAGTGGCCCGCAAAGGTTACATCGCCAATACCCTGACGCCGAACGTCGGGGATTCCAACTCGCAGACGCCGGAATATAAGGCGTTTCTGGTCAACATCGAGAAAGCGTAAGGAGCGAAGCAATGGCGATGGAAACCCAGGACATCATTAAACGCTCCGCCACCAATCCGATCACCCCCGCGCCGCGCGCGCGGGATTTTAAGGCGGAAGTGGCAAAGCTGATTGATGTCTCCTCCTGCGTAGGCTGCAAAGCCTGCCAGGTGGCCTGTTCCGAGTGGAACGATATCCGCGATGAAGTCGGGCACTGCGTCGGGGTTTACGACAATCCCGCCGATCTGAGCGCCAAATCCTGGACGGTAATGCGCTTTAGCGAAACCGAGCAGAACGGCAAGCTGGAGTGGCTGATTCGCAAAGACGGCTGTATGCACTGCGAGGATCCGGGCTGCCTGAAGGCGTGCCCGTCCGCTGGAGCGATTATTCAGTACGCAAACGGCATCGTCGACTTTCAGCAGGAAAACTGCATCGGCTGCGGTTACTGCATTGCCGGATGCCCTTTTAACGTCCCGCGCCTCAATAAAGAGGATAACCGGGTCTATAAGTGCACGCTGTGCGTCGATCGGGTCAGCGTTGGCCAGGAACCGGCCTGCGTGAAAACCTGCCCAACCGGCGCGATTCACTTCGGCAGCAAGCAAGAGATGCTGGAAGTGGCCAACGAGCGTGTGGAAAAACTGAAGAAACGCGGCTATTCCCATGCCGGGGTGTATAACCCGCCTGGCGTCGGCGGCACCCACGTGATGTACGTGCTGCATCATGCGGACCAGCCGGAGCTGTACCATAACCTGCCGAAGGATCCGCAGATAGATACCTCAATAAATCTGTGGAAAGGCGCGCTGAAACCGCTCTCCGCCGTTGGCTTTATCGCCACCTTTGCCGGGCTGATCTATCACTACATCGGGATTGGGCCGAACAAGGAAGCGGATGACGATGAGGAGGAGCATGATGAGTAAATCGAAAATGATTGTGCGCACGAAGTTTATTGACCGCGCCTGTCACTGGACGGTGGTCATCTGCTTTTTCCTGGTGGCGCTGTCGGGGATCTCGTTTTTCTTCCCGACGCTGCAGTGGCTGACCGAAACCTTCGGTACCCCGCAGATGGGGCGTATTCTGCATCCGTTCTTCGGGGTTCTGATTTTCGTGGCCCTGATGTTTATGTTCGTGCGCTTTGTCCACCATAATATTCCCGACAAACAGGATATTCCCTGGCTGAAAGGGATTATCGAGGTGCTTAAGGGCAATGAGCATAAAGTGGCGCGGGTAGGGAAATACAACGCTGGCCAGAAAATGATGTTCTGGACGATCATGAGCATGATATTTGTGCTGCTGGTCACCGGGGTGATTATCTGGCGGCCTTATTTTGCCCACTATTTCCCGATTCAGGTTATTCGCTATAGTCTGCTGATTCACGCAACGTCGGCCATTATTCTTATCCATGCGATTCTGATCCATATGTATATGGCATTCTGGGTTAAAGGATCGATTAAAGGCATGATTGAAGGGAAGGTGAGCCGACGCTGGGCGAAGAAGCATCATCCGCGCTGGTATCGCGACGTGGAGCGCCTGGAAGCGAAAAGGGAAAATCGCGAAGGGCTGAAGTAAGCCTTAACGTATTACCCGTTCCGGTTAATGCCGGAACGGGGGTTAATATCCTCAGGGGCATCAATTAGCTCACCTCTGACAGCGGTGAAAAATTGTCTCATTTATTTATGTCCGGGCGCGCGATCTGACGGTCTCTCTTTTTCTGACGACAGATATTTTCCTTTTTCCCATTAAGCCAGTTGGGTCGCTGTTTCAACGTAGCGCTATTAACGTCATTATTCGTTGTCTCTATAAAAACGCTATCGTTTAGGCGGATCCTTGCGTATTTTGCGCGGCGGCTTCCACAGAAAAGAAAATCACTGAAATTAATATTGTGGGTTGTCTTTACGCAGCGATAAAGAGTAAGCTGTATACGGTTCAAGGAAGTCCGGGTTATATTTAAGTAAAAAATGGAAGATACTAAATTAATAAAAATCATGCATGAAAGTGGCTTTACAGATAAGCAGATCGACAAGTTAACGGCGAGATATAAGACGCTTTTATACTGTGCCGTTGACGAAGCGGCATCGCGCTTGCCCAGGGCAATATTTGTCCATGTATTCGTTCTTTTAATTATCGGGATCGGCATCCTGAAAGCGGTCCATGAAGGGACCTGGCATCCTGCGCAACTCATTATTTTCGCGCTACCGCTGGTCGTCGCCTGTGGGGTATCGCATCACTTCGCTCCGCTAAGTGAGGTATACAAAGCAGCAAAGGTGATGAAAAAGATCAAACATCAGCAGGTTCACTAATTCACTCGCGGATGAAGCGTTAACGGCGACTGACTGCCCGAGGCAATAAAATCATGAAAGCCATGCTTCGCTATTTTTTAAAGGATATTTATGACGGCATTCGCACTCACGTAATATTAATCTGCGCAATAGTACTTACAGGGCTTATTTACCGGGTTTTCGATTTTGACGTTTGGTTCACGCCTGTCGTTGTCATTGTTATATTGGTTGCCCATTGGGTATTAAGCCAATTCAGGATTTAATGATTGCTGTTTTTATGAACGTTCGATATGAAGTAATCACGCTGTTTTATGGATAAACAGGTTACGGAAGGTTTTAAACTGGTTTACCGCCAGAGAATGCATAATAATGCGACCGGTAAAATCCATAACAAGTGATTAGATGTATGAAAAAGACTATTTTTTCGTTAGCGCTTGGCACTTTTGGTCTCGGAATGGCGGAATTTGGCATCATGGGGGTATTACCTGAAATTGCCCGTGATGTCGGCATATCCATTCCTGCCGCAGGCAACATGATTTCATATTATGCGTCCGGCGTCGTGATCGGCGCGCCGGTGATGGCGATATTCTCCAGCCGCTTTTCACTAAAATCAGTGATGCTGTTTCTCGTAGCGCTATGCATTATCGGCAACGCCATCTTCACGTTCTCCTCCAGCTACTCGATGCTGGCGCTGGGGCGCCTCATCTCCGGGTTTCCGCACGGCGCATTCTTTGGCGTGGGCGCGATAATTCTGTCGAAAATTGCGCCGCCAGGCAAGGTTACCGCAGCGGTGGCGGGGATGATCGCCGGGATGACCGTCGCCAACCTGCTGGGGGTACCGGGAGGAACCTGGCTTGGCCATCAGTTCAGCTGGCGCTATACCTTCCTGGCGATTGCGGTCTTTGACGTCGCGGTGCTGGTGTCCATCGCCTGGTGGGTGCCGACGTTATTTGATAAATCAACCAAGCGCTTGCGCTCGCAATTTCATTTTTTAACCTCGCCTGCGCCGTGGTTAATTTTTGCCGCCACCCTGTTCGGCAATGCCGGCGTCTTCGCGTGGTTTAGCTATATTAAGCCGTTTATGATCAACGTCTCCGGCTTCGGTGAAAGCGCCATTATAATGATTATGATGCTGGTGGGTCTGGGGATGGTTCTGGGGAATTTATTTAGCGGTAAAGTTTCCGCGCGCTACAGTCCGTTACGTATTGCCGCCGTGACGGATGGCGTTATCGTTTTGACCTTATTACTCCTGTTCCTGCTGGGTGAGAATAAAACCGCCTCACTAACCCTGGCGTTTATCTGCTGCGCGGCGCTGTTTGCCCTGTCGGCGCCGCTGCAAATCATGCTGCTGCAAAATGCCAAAGGCGGCGAGATGCTGGGCGCGGCGGGCGGCCAGATCGCCTTTAATCTTGGAAGCGCCATCGGGGCGCTGTTCGGCGGGATGATGATTACGGCCGGCCTTGGCTGGCGTTCCGTTGCCTTACCGGCCGCGCTGCTTTCGTTTCTTGCGCTCAGTTCACTGCTGATTTATGCCCGCTATCAGCAGCGTTCTGTCTGACGAAATCCGCAGGCGGCTAATCCTGCCACGGCTCCCCGAGGGTCAGCATTAACCGGTTGGCCCAGGCGAAGAAGGCTGCCGATTGCAGCAGATCCAGTTGGGCAAGGGTATCCAGCTGTTGCTGTTCGACGGCCGCAAGGTGGCTCGTGGCCAGGGCGGGAGGGGTAACGGAAATCGCTGCGGCAAAATCAATGAGCGCCTGCCAGCGCGGCGTCTGCCCATCGCTCAGCTTCTCTCCCGGGGTCACCGCCAGCAGGGTCTCTACCGCCGTTTCACCTTTCGCTAACTGCGCGGCCTTGCGAGCATGCACCGAGGCGCAATAAATACAACCGTTGATTTTACTCGCTACCGTCGCCGCCAGCTCGCGTTCGGCGCGCGGCAGGCCGCCGGGAGTATAAAAAATCCCTTTATCGGTTAACGTACGCTGCTCCAGCACCGGCTGATTGCGCGCCAGCAGGCGGAAGTAGGGCGAGTCGCTGTGGCCGAATTTCGCCAGCAGCGCCTGCTCATCCGGGGTAAATTCCGCCAGCGGTTTAGCCGCCAGCCAGGGTTCCCAGTGCAGTTCATCGCGGGTGAAGCGCACCGGCGCGCGTTTACCGCTGAGGGTTTGCGGTGAGGTATGCCAGAATCCGGCTACGACCGGGGTCCCGGCAACCGGGGCGCTTTTACCGTTGAGCAGACGTAGACCGTTCAGCAGACGACTCTGGAAGCTGACAAACGCAATCAACTGGGCCAGCGTCACGATAGCGCGCGGGCTCCATCCGGCGCGGGTTAATGCCTCCAGAGCCGAAGGCGTGGCTTCTACCGGCGCGAAGGTCAACAGCCGGGCAAAGGCCTGCGCCGGAACCAGCCGCGGCGAGGTCGGATCGGCAATCCCAAACCCGGCATAGTGGGCGGCCAGCGCATCGCTCTCATGCAGCTTCGCTACCCTGGCGGCAACGGCAAAACGTTCGTCGAGCGGAAAGTCGTTATCCTGCTGACCGAACAGCGCTTCATAGCTTCCCTGAGCATGATGGGTGGCCGCCTTGCGCACGGCTCTCGCCGCCGCTAAGGCGGAATCGGGGGCAATTTCTGCCAGTTCGGCCAATATATCCTGACTGAGCGTCATGGTGACTCCTTATCGTATCTGCGGGGCAATATGCTGAGCGATCAGCTCAATGGAACGAAGCGTGTCGCGGTGCGAGGGTTCAACGGAGTGCACCTGGAACGAAATATCGGTTACCCGCCGCAGGACGCTATCGCGCCCCAGCGATGCGGCGACGTGCTGCGGGTCGCCAACGTGCGCGTCAAGCTGCGGCAAAAAATCAGTGACAGTGTCACCAATAATATGATGACCTGCGGCGCGATGCTGGGCCGCCTGCTGGCGCAGACCGGGTTCAGCGACCTGTAGCGCATACTGCTGGCTATCGGCGACAAAGGCCGTCCGCGAGGCGAGGATCCGTGGCTCGACGCCCGGCGGCAGCGCGGCGAGATAGGCGTCAATAATCGGATTCTGGATAGCGTCCAGCGGCAGCGTGGGCTGCCCTGAAGGACGCGGCTGGGTACGCGAAAGCATCAGGCCGTGTCCGGCCTGAGCCGCGCGCACCGCGCCCTCAACGGAAAAGGTGGCAATCCAGATACGCTCCGCCAACTGCGGTGCCTGGGGATAAAGATGATTATCCGGATGCGAAAGTGAATCTCCGCGCCAGGCGCTTTGAATCAGATGCAGGTGTTCGGCAAAGACTGCGCTGCGCTGGTCGATGGTCAATCCAAAGGGTAAAAACGAGGTCGGCGTGCCGCCAGACCCGAAGCCCACTTCCAGTCGTCCATCGGCGAGCAGATCCAGCACCGCCGCATCCTCGGCAACCCGCAGCGGGTTTTCCATCGGCAGGGTGATAATGGCGGTTCCCAGGCGAATGCGCTCCGTATGCGCTGCCGCGTGGGCGAGAAAGACCAGCGGCGACGGCAGGCCGCCTTCGTGCTCATGAAAATGGTGCTGAGCGACCCAGGCGCTGTCGAAACCCAGTCGTTCGGCGTGGCGAATTTGTTCGGTAGCCAGCCGATAGCGCTCACCTGGCGCGACGTGGTCCAGCAGGCGAGTGAAAAAACCCAGTCGTTTACGCGTCATGCGACCTCCTTGTTCGAGGGGGAAAAGTGGGGAATAGCGGCAATAAGCTCGCGGGTATACTCATGCTGCGGAGCGCAGAACAGTCGGCCGACGTCGCCATGTTCAATAACCTGGCCCGCCCGCAGTACCGTCACGCTGTGGGCGATACGGCGAACCGTCGCCAAATCGTGGGTGATAAACAGATAGGTCAATCCCAGCTGTTGCTGCAACTGCTGCAGCAAGGCGAGAATTTGCGCCTGGACGGTAACGTCCAGCGCCGAAGTCGCTTCATCGAGGACAAGGATCGTCGGTTCAAGGATTAGGGCGCGGGCGATAGCCACCCGCTGCCGCTGCCCGCCGGATAGCTCACGGGCGGTTCGCGACAGCAGCTCCGGAGCGAGCGCCACGCGAGCGGCGACCGTTTCGACGCGCTGGCGTCGTATTCCGGCGCTGAAGCGGTCGAAGTTCTTTAACGGCTCTTCAATGATTTCAAACAGCGTTTGCCGTGGGTCAAGAGAGGCAAAGGGGTTCTGATAGACAAACTGAATTTTACGCCGTAGCTGGCGGAGCGCCTCCCGACTGAGATGCCCGGCATCAATACCATCGATGGCAATCTGGCCGCTATCCGCCTTTTCGAATCCCAGCAGGATCCGCGCAAGTGTCGTTTTGCCGGAACCGGACTCACCAACCAGCGCGTGCGTGCAGCCGCGCTTAACCTCAAAACTCACGGCGTCCAGCGCCTGCAAATGCGCCCGGCCTAATGAGAAGCGCTTGCTGATGTCGTCGACGCGAATCGCCGGCGTAGCCAGCACGCGACCGCCGGAGGGAGCCATGGTCAGCGTCGGGCCGTGAAGATCGCTGAGCAGCTGGCGAGTATAGGCATGCTGCGGCGTCCGTACCACATCGCGGGTCGCGCCTTGCTCCTGAATTTCGCCATGACGAAAGACCAGCAGGCGGTCGGCACGCTCGGCTGCCAGCGCCAGATCGTGAGTGACGAACAGCACCGCCGTGCCGGACTCCCGGCGCAGGGTATCCAGCAGATCGAGGATCCGCTTCTGTACCGTCACGTCAAGGGCGCTGGTTGGCTCATCAGCAATGATTAAATCCGGTTTCAGAGCGATGGCGATGGCAATCAGCACTCGTTGCTTCATGCCGCCTGAAAGCTGGTGCGGATATTGATCGAAGCGCTGCTCCGGGTGGCTCAGTCCAACCTTCGCCAGCAGCGCCAGTACCTGCGTTTTACGTTCCGCGGCGCTGCGTTTCTGATGGAGGCGCAGAATTTCACCTACCTGCGCGCCGATGGTTTTCACCGGATTGAGGGAGTTGCCTGGATCCTGGGGCACCAGGCTAATTCGCGCGCCGCGCAGGCCGTCGAGGCGTTTACCTGACCAGCCGCTAATGTCTTCACCGTTAATACTGATGCGCCCGCTGTCGCGCCGGGCATTCTCCGCCAGCAGACCCATTATCGCCTGGGCGGTAGTGGTTTTGCCCGAGCCGGATTCGCCGACGAACGCCAGCATTTCGCCGCGTTTTACCTGAAAACTGACGTTATGCACGACTTCACGCCATTCACTCTGCGAACGATAGCTGATGCGTAGGTTTTCTACGGTTAAAACATTCATCGGCGTTCTCCGCTAAATTGACGGCTAATACGATTGGCGGCAAGCACGACCGCAATCACCGCCATACCGGGAAGGGTCGTTAGCCACCAGGCGGTGGAGAGGTAGTTACGGCCTTCGGCGATCAGTAATCCCCACTCTGGTACCGGCGGCGGCGTGCCGTAGCCGAGAAAACTCAGGGTTGAGAGCGCCAGAACGGCCTGGCCGAACTGGAGCGTGGCGAAGGCCAGTACCGCGGTGAGCGAATTGGGTAAAATATGCCGCCAGAAGACGGCAAAAAAGGTGCCGCCGCTGCCGTAGGCCGCTTCGACGTAATCGCTGCGCCGTACGCGTACGACTTCCGCGCGCGCCAGGCGGGCAAAGCTGGCTATTGCCGCCACCCCGACCGCGACGGCGGCGTTGAGGGTGCCGAAGCCGAGCAGAATAATGACCGTCAGGGACAGCAACAGGGATGGAATCGCCAGCAGTACGTCGACCAGCCGCATGACGATCGACTCCACGCGTCCCGCCAGCGCGCCGGCCAGCGTACCCAGCGCGGTTCCGATGATCAGGCCAATCGCCACTGCCGCCAGCGCAGCGGAGAGCGAATGGGCAGCGCCATAGACGATTCGACTCCACAGATCGCGACCAAGCTGCTCGGTGCCCAGCCAGTGACCCGCCTGGGGGGCCAGGCGCTGGGCGCCGGGGAAACCTTCCAACGGGTTATAAGCGGTAAACAGCTGCGGGACAACGGCCATCAGCGCAGCAACGATCATAATCGCCCAGGCCAGCAGCAGGCCGGGCTGGAAGCGTAGCGTGCGCCAGTCTGGCGAGCGGCGGCGGGCGGCGATTGCGTAATCAACCAGACTCATAGCGTACCTCCCTCAGCGGTTTTCAGGCGCGGGTCGAGCAGCGGCATCAGCAGGTCGACCAGCAGATTAATCAGGACAAAACCAAGGGCTGAGATCATCACCACCGCCTGCAGTACCGCGATATCCTGATTATTGACCGCCTGCTGCGTCAGCAGACCCAGCCCGCCGCGGCCAAACACGGTTTCGGTAATCAGGGCTCCGGCGATCAGTTCCCCGAGCAGCAGCCCGGCCATATTGAGCACCGGTAGCAGGGCATTGCCGGTAACGTGCCGCCACAGCACGCCGGTCTCGCTCATGCCTTTAGCACGAGCAACGGCCACAAACGGCAGCGCGGCGACCTGATCCAGACTGCGCATCAGAATTTGCGCCAGCGGAGCGGAAATCGGTACCGCGACGGCGACGACGGGCAGAATGAGTCCCTCAATCGGTCCCGGATTGATCACCGGTATCCAGCGCAGCTGAAAGGAGAAAAGCTGTATCAGGGCGATAGCGAGCCAGAACGTCGGCAGGGAGATAAACAGCACCGGCAGCGATTGCAGCGCATTGCTTAGCCAGCGCAGACCCGGCAGCCGTGAGGCGAAGGCGAGGGTAAAAGCCAGCGCCACCGCCAGCGCAAAGGCGGGGAGCGCGAGGCTTAGTGTCTGCGGCAGATTGCTGGCGATTAGCGCGCTCACCGGCAGTCCGGCCTGCAGCGAATAACCAAAATCCCCGCGCAGCATGGCGAAGAGGGTGTGGAGATACTGCTTCCACACCGGGCTATCGGCCCCCCAGGCGAGGCGCATTTCGGCGATCTGCTCAGGGCTGAGCCCCAGATCCGGATTCTGAAACTTGATCAGTACCGCATCGCCGGGCAGCACCTGTAACAGGATGAAGGAGAGGGTAAATGCCGCCCATAGCACCAGTAAACCCTGGCCGGTTCGCCGCAGAAGATAATGGCTCATCGCAGGCTCCTCAGTGCTTTTCCAGCCACGCGCCATAGAACGACGGGCGGCCTACCGCTTCAAAACTGACGCCTTTCACCCACGGGGAGCCGGCGAAGACCTGCGGTTCTTCAAATATCGGGATCACGTAGGCATTATCCAGCAGATAGCGTTGGGCATCGCCGGTGAGCTGGAGCCGTTTTTGCGGTTCAACTTCGGCTGAAATCGCGCTCAGCAATGCGTTGAGCTTATCGTCGCGGAAGCCCTGTACTTTGTCGCTGGAGCCGCCTTTTTGCAGCAGCGCGTCGCGGTTAGTGGGGAAAAACATGCTTTTCACCACGTCGGGGTCGGCGCGGCCCACTTCCGACACGGTAAGCGGCGTTTTCAGCGGATCGAGGTTATCCAGCGTACGGCTGCCGGCATCGCCGGCTTTGACCGCCAGCGCGACGCCGACCTGACGCCACTGCTGAGCGACAAGCTGCAAAACTTCTTTATTTTGCGGTTGCGGCAGAGATTCATAGACGGTTAAGGCCAGCCGCTGGCCATCTTTGACCCTAATACCATCGGCAGCCGGTTTCCAGCCCGCATCATCAAGCAGTTGTTTCGCTTTGGCCGGATCGAAAGCCAGCTTGTCGCTGAGGTTAACGTACCCGGCGGCGGTACTGGCGACGACGGAGGTCGCCTGCGGATAGTTGGCGGAGAACAGCGTTTCGACTATCTGCCTGGCGTCGGTGGCGTGCAGCAGCGCCTGACGAACGCGCAGGTCGGCAACCAGCGGATTATCCGGCCGGAAGCTCAGGCTATCGTTAACGCCGCGCGTGGGGGCAGCATAAATTTTAAAGCCCTGCCCGGTGGCCTGCTTTTCATCGTAGGCCTGTACCTGACGGATAAAGTCAGCCTGGCCCGCCAGCAGAGCGCCAATGCGCACGCCATCTTCAGGGGTAACGATGTAAGTGATGCCATCGAGATTAGCTGGCCCCTGCTGGCTGAGATTTTTCGGTCCCCATTGATAATCTTTGCGCGCGACCAGAGTGAGTTCGCGCCCCGGCTTTTCATCTTTTACCGTAAAAGGTCCGGAGCCAATAATATGGCGGGCATCGCCCAGCTCTTCAAAATTACGCGCCAGGGTACTGAGGGATACCAGCCCGGAGCCGATGGTGGCGGTGCCCTGCAGAAATCCCGGCGAGGGCTTTTTAAAGTAGAACTTTACCGTCAGCGGATCGATGACTTCGCTGCGATCGTAGTTATTAATGACCTCAGACACCGGCAGGCGGTGCGCTTTATCACCGAGGCCGTAGGTATCAAAGTTTTTGGCGACCGCCCTGGCGTCAAGCGGGGTGCCATCTGAGAAGGTCACCCCGGGGCGAAGCTTAAAGGTATATTCGGTTTTATCCGCGTTGGCGCTCCAGCTTTCGGCGATCCACGGCTCCACCTGCAGCGTTTTCGGGTTCTGCCAGGTGAGCTTATCGGTTATTTGATTAAGAATGCCGCCGTTGGGGTAGAAGCCACCGGCCGGTGGGTAAAGATTAGTATGCGGCTGCTGCTCCAGATAGATTAACGTACCGCCTTTAACCGGGGCGTCGGCGGCCCAGGCGGAAAACGCGCCGGTTAAAAATAGCGCCGCCAGCGCGGGCAGGCGAAAACGGATGTGCATGGTGAATTCCTTTGTTATCTCTTGTTTAGTCATCATCGGGCGCGCGTTTTAACAAAGGAAGTAAGGATTTGCGCTAAGCATTTGCGTAAAAAGCATTTATATCCTGCATACCACAGGCTGCGCATAGCGGGGAGAGCGTTGTTAATGAAGGTGGTAGCCGGTTCGATATTTATCGGCTGAACGATGATGAGCGTAAGAAAGGATTTCTGCCGGGCATCATGTAAATATGCGCAGCAGAGCTACCTGCATAAGGGGATAAATGGAACCTCTCCCGTAGCGAGAGAGGCGAGAATATTAACGGCGGAAATCAATCACCATACGACCGCGAATTTGTCCCTGTTCCATCTCCTTAAAGATGGCGTTGATATCACCCAGCGGGCGCAGGGTGACCTTCGGTACCACCTTACCCTCGGCGGCAAACTGGAAGGCTTCGGCCAGATCCTGGCGCGTACCCACCAGAGAACCAACCACCTCGATACCGTCCAGTACCAGGCGCGGAATATCCAGGCTCATGGCTTCCGGAGGCAGGCCGACGGCCACCACGCGTCCGCCGGCGCGAACCGCATCCACCGCAGAGTTAAACGCCGCTTTGGCGACCGCCGTCACGACTGCGGCATGGGCGCCGCCGGTTTTCTCGTGGATAATTTTGGCCGCGTCTTCGCTGCGGGAATTGATGGTCAGATCTGCGCCCATTTCTGCGGCCAGTTTCAGCTGTTCATCATTAACGTCAAGGGCGATGACCTTGGCGTTAAAAACGTTTTTCGCATATTGCAGGGCCAGGTTACCCAACCCGCCGAGGCCATAAATGGCGATCCACTGGCCGGGTTTGATATGGGAAACTTTTACCGCTTTATAGGTGGTGACCCCTGCGCAGGTGATGCTGCTGGCTGCCGCAGAATCAAGACCATCCGGCACTTTGACCGCGTAATCGGCAATGACGATACACTCTTCGGCCATCCCGCCATCAACGGTGTAGCCCGCATTTTTTACCGAACGGCACAGCGTTTCGTTACCGCTGTTACAATATTCACAGTGACCGCAGCCTTCGAAGAACCATGCGACGCTGGCGCGATCGCCCGGCTTGAGCGAGTGCACGCCAGGGCCGACCTGCTGCACCACGCCCACGCCTTCATGGCCCAGAATGACGCCGGTTTTATCGCCAAAATCGCCGTTCTTAACGTGCAGGTCGGTATGGCAGACGCCGCAGCAGTCCATTTTTAAAAGGGCTTCGCCGTGCTGTAATGGGCGAAGTGTTTTTTCCGTAACATTGACCTGATGATCTTGCGTGACGACGGCAGCTTTCATTCTGTTCTCCTTATTAAACATAAGCGTATTAACACAATATTTGTTTTTACGCATGTTAACCAATAGCTTAAATTGCCAATAAATCAAGGCAATAATAGATTTTTATGCTGGTTAAAGGTTCCTTTTGTTTGTTTTTCGAACAGTTTTTCTTATGTTTCTGCGCGTCATATTTATGTCACTTGCATGTCATGAAATTTTCATCCGCGATCTCTATCGTTCTGTTTTTCAATTTCTTATTAACGTAGAGCGACATGACAATGCATCTGGCGAAAACCCTCCTGGCCGCAGGCCTTCTGCTTTCTACCGCTGTTGAGGCGCAAAACGTGCTGGATTTTCCGCAGCCGAACAACAACCCTGAAGAGTTTTACGCCGTAACCGAAATCCCGGCGGGCGGCATTATCAAATACGAAACGGACGCCAAAACCGGCTTTCTGATCGCCGATCGTTTCCAGTCGATGCCGGTGGCCTATCCGGCTAACTACGGCTCGCTCACTCAATCGCTGGCAGGGGATGGCGATCCGCTGGACGTGGTGTTTTATACCCGCGCGCCGATGGCCCCGGGAACGCTGATTAAGCTGCGCGCGATTGGCGTGCTGAAGATGATTGATGGCGGTGAGAAGGACGACAAAATCATTGCCGTTCCGGCAAGTAAAATCGACCCAACCTACGATGACGTGATTAACATCAGCGATCTGCCGAAAATTGAGCAGGAGCGTCTGCAGGCTTTCTTCCGGGTTTACAAACAGCTGCCGGACGGACGCAAAAAAGTCGAGCTGGACGGCTTTAATGATGCCGCCGCCGCGAAACAGGAAATCAAAGCGGCATGGGAAGCGTGGAAAGAGAAAAATCCGCAATAAGTACAAAAGCGGGTAAAGCCGGCAGGCGTCTTTTTCCCCGCAAGGTGGGTATCGGCATGGTGTCACGCGCGAGTAAAGTGCGAGCATTCACCCCGTTCAGTTGAGGCCAGTTCAGGGAGGAGGCAACACGGCGGCTTGACAGCACGCAGCAGAAAATGGTTGTATCATGCAACCATTTCTGACAGAGCTGACCTCAGATGAACTCACCCGCGCTTGTTGATGAAATTCGTACCGCTTCCCGCCTGATGGTGCGTGAACTGGGCTTTATGAGCACCACGCTGGCCGCTACGGCGTACTCACCTTCGGCGGTACATACGCTTGTGGAAATTTCTCTACGCGGCGCGATGACGGCCGCTCAGCTGGTGCAGATCCTGGGGCTGGAAAAGTCTAGCGTCAGCAGGATGCTTTCCCGTCTGCTTGCCGCCGGGGAACTCCGGGAAAAAACGTCCTCCCGCGACGGGCGGATTAAGCAGCTTGCGTTAACGGCGCAAGGTGCGGCGACGGTCAAAAAAATTAACGCCTACGGCGCTATGCGGGTAGTGGATGCGCTGGAACACCTGAGTGATGCGCAAAGACAGTGCGTCGCTCAGGGCCTCACAACCTGGGCCTGGGCGTTGGAAAAATGCCGCGACGTCGAGGCTACAGGCTCGAAAAAGACGATTGATATCGCTACCGGCTATCGGCCTGGAATGATTGGCCGCATAGCGCAAATGCACGGCGAGTATTATGCAAAACATTATCAGTTTGGTGCTTTTTTCGAGAGTAAAGTCGCCAGCGGGCTGGCGGAATTTTCAGCTCGTCTCGATAAACCGTGCAACCGTGTTTGGCTGGCCGTTCAGGGCGAGCAAATTGTCGGATCGGTAGCGATTGACGGCGAGGATCTGGGGAATAACCAGGCGCATCTGCGCTGGTTTATTCTCGACGATAGCTGCCGGGGTAGCGGCATTGGTCGGCGCCTGCTGAGCGAAGCCATGGCTTTTTGCGATAGCCGGGACTTTGCATCAGTACAGCTATGGACCTTCAGCGGCCTGCACGCCGCCCGCAGGCTGTATGAATCCTTTAGTTTCACGCTGGATAAAGAGTGGCAGGGCGAACAGTGGGGCAGGACGATGACCGAGCAGCAGTTTAGTCGAATCAAACCGCGACCGGCGACTCATGCTAAGTAAAACCCCGGCGCAGCGGGCTGCGCCGGGGAACAACATTTAGCTTAGCAAAGCGTTGAGGGTGGCTATCTCCTTACGCCACTGCGCCTGCAGCTGCGGTTTTTGATGTTTTGGTTTACGGGCCAGATCGTCGGCCAGCAGTTGCTCAAGCGACACTAACCGTTCCAGCAGCGTATCATGGTCTTCCTCCGCTTCGCGGCGGTTCTCCGTCACGACCTCCGGGGCCGGACAACGAACGGCGGTGCGTAAAACCTCATACACCTCTTCGGCGCTGTGCCATTCGCTCAGCCCGCGCTCGTCAATAAGCCAGAAGCGATTGCAGCTATGGTTAATGAGTTCGCGGTCGTGGCTCACCAGCAGCAGTCCGCCTGGGTAGTCGCACAACGTTCTCGCCAGCGCTGTTTTGCCGTCCATATCCAGATGGTTGGTTGGCTCATCCAGAAGCAGCAGGCTATAGCAGGCCAGAGACAGGCCGACAAATAGCAGACGCGAACGCTCGCCGCCGCTTAAGGTGGCGACCTTTTGCCCGTGACGAGCCCAGCTAAATCCGGCTGAGATCAGCGCCCGCTTGCGCGCGTCCGCCGCCGGCTCAAAAGGCTCCAGCGCGTCGAGAAGCGTGTCGTCATCCGCAAGCTGATGCAGGGTCTGATCGTAATAACCCGGTTTCAGCCGCGGGTGCAGGCGTAAGCCGTCCTCCGCTGATTCCTGCTGCATATGTCGCCACAGTAGACGCAGCAGGGAGGATTTCCCGCCGCCGTTACGGCCCATTACCGCGACCCGATCGCCGCTTTTCAGACGAGCCAGACCCGCAGTAAACAGGACCGGCAGACCCGGCGCGGGCGGGACGGGAAGCTGGTCCATCTCCAGCAGCCTGTCTGCCCGCAGCATGTCGCCGCGCAGCGTTAGCCGCCAGGGTGTTCCGGCGGTGAGATCGGTTTGGCTCTCCTTCAGGCGCTGAACCTGCTTTTCCATCTGCTTAGCTTTACGCGAGAGATCTTCGTTGTCATAGGTGCGCCCCCAGATAGCCAGTCGTTTGGCGCTGGCGGCGACCCGATCAATCTCTTTTTGCTCGGCTTTATGGCGCAGCGCATCGCTGGCATCTCGCTCATCCAGCGCCTGACGGGCAGCGCTGCAGGGCAGGGAGAAGGCATGCAGGGTTTTGTCGCGCAGGATCCAACTCGCATTAGTTACAGCATCCAGTAAGATGTTGTCATGAGACACCAGAACGAAACTCCCCTGCCAGGTTTGCAAGAAGCTTTCCAGCCACAGGAGGGTCGGCAGGTCGAGGTGGTTTCCCGGTTCGTCCAACAGCAGGAGATCCGGTTGCTGAATCAGCGCCCTGGCAAGCAGCAGCCGGGTATGCTGACCGCCGCTCAGGGTTGACGCCCGCTGCCGGGCTTCATCGGACGTAAAGCCCATCTCCGCCAGCAGCCGTTCCGCTTGCCAGCGCTGGTTCTCTCGCTCAAGGGCGGGAAGTTTTTCCAGGACCACCTGTAGCAGAGGTTGCGCTAACAGCGTATCGGGTAGATGCTGTTCCACCCGCGCCATCAGGCAGTGGCTGGCCAGCGCCACGCTGCCCCCATTCGGAATCATCGTGCCGTCCAGCACTCTAAGCAGGGTACTTTTTCCGCAGCCGTTATAGCCAATCAGGCCAATGCGGTCGCCTTTTTTGAGGGTAAAGGAGAGGTTTGTGAACAGCGGGCCAAACGCCGTATCAACATGGAGAGATTGTGCAGTTAGTAATGTACTCATGGTGAACTTACTCAAGAGTTACAGGCATGTTTATGCCTCGTCAAACATCGCTGACGATAACCCGGTAAGCCCGAGGGAAGGGATTCAGTCTTTGGTTTCTTCGCTCAAGCTGAAGTTATCGCAGCACGATACCGATAACGCTTGAGCAGGTGCGATCGCCAAATGCACGTGAAAAAAACATTTCACGGTACGACATGGGATCCTCCTTTTTTTATTCAGTAAGTTGATAGGTGCAGGCAGTGTAATGGGTGAAATCCGTTTTGGCTAGCGATCCGTTTACGCCGGGCACGCTTTTGCCACTAACATCCTGGGCGCTTGAACCCTATCAGGCTTAGCAGCGCTGCTTTGGCGCAACGCAAAAGCGATAACGCAGAAGAATTATTCATGAAATCAATATAACTTACGTAATCTCGCTCATTTCATAATCGATTCGACAGAAAAGAAGAATATTTCCGCTACCAATTGATATATATCATTATTTTTCTGCAAACTGTAATGGTTCAAAATCAATAATTTGTCATACTTATAGCTATTTATGCTTCAAATAAAATGATTATCGGTTTTATATACTTTAAAAACCGGGCTCACTGTTTTCATGCTGCTAAATAAATCTGTTTGCTTAGATTTTGATCATCAATAGCTAATGTTGAATAAGCCACGGCATGTGGTTTAATATTTGTTTCGTCTGTATAAGCCTGGCGAGATAATCTGACAGCAGGACTGATTATCCTCAATAAACGTTAGCCAGGCCGTTTCCTGAGATAACTATATCAATTGTCTGGTGCTTTATATCCTTATAAAGCGCTTTGGATTTTTATTCGCCGTGAGCCGGGTTTATGAAAAATTTAATTATCACCGCTAAAAACCATTTATTGGCTTTTTAATGCCGCATGCTACTTAACGTACAGCAACAGACGCACAATATAGTTATTACAAAATAAAAAGGTCACGCCTGTTAATTACTATCGAAATAGGGGGAGAGATGCGCATACTTGTCTTTGCGGATAAAGCTCTGCTGCGTCATCATTTGAAAGTACAGCTAACGCAGCAAGGGCATATCGTCGATGATGCACAAAACGTCAAGGAAGCGAATTACTATATCGTAGAGTATCCGCCTGACATCGCCATTATTGATCTGGACGCGACAAGTGAAGCGGGTCTGGCTCTGATCCGCGACTGGCGCGGCCAGGGGGTTTCTGTACCGATATTGGTTATGAGCGCAGGCGAGTGCTGGCAGGATTGCGTTAACGCCCTCAACGCCGGTGCGGACAACCACATCCGTAAGCCATTTCATATTGATATTATGGTTGCGCGTATCAATGCGCTTTTTCGCCGCAACTATGGATTGTCATCAGAATTAATCTCAATACCGCCATTTCTGCTAAATCTTTCGCGTCGGGAATTGTCGGTAAATGGTGTTACGTTAAATCTGACCGCTTTTGAATATATTATTATGGAAACATTAATCCGCAACTGCGGTAAAGTTACCAGCAAGGATGATCTTATGCGCCAGCTGTATGCAGAAGGAGAGCTATATTGCAGCAGTTCACTAATGGTCCTTATTGGGCGGATACGTAAAAAGATTCGGGCGTGTTATTCATCTGAGTCCATCGTGACGATTCGCCGGCAGGGCTATAGATTTGATATCAAAAAATAGCGAACCAGAGAATTATTTCCCAGGTAACCAGGAGCATTAACGCTCCCGGTTACGCTAGTGGTTATATTGACGTCCGGCGATAGTTGCGATATTCCGGCTGCCAGAAGTTATCGGCGATCGCCTGCAGCAGCGCTTCGGCGGAGGTTTTCACCGCCACGCCTTGCTCCTGGGCAATTTTACCCACCGCAAAAGCGATAGCGCGCGAAACGCTCTGGATATCTTTCAGTTCCGGCAGAACCGGACCTTCACCGTTATTCACCAGCGGCGAATGTTTCGCCAGCGTTTCGCTGGCGGCCATCAGCATCTCATCGGTCACGCGCGAAGCGCCTGAAGCGATAACCCCAAGGCCGATCCCCGGGAAGATATAGGAATTGTTACACTGGGCGATGACATACTGCTTGCCTTTGAGCGTTACCGGAGCGAACGGACTGCCGGTAGCGACCAGCGCTTCTCCGTCGGTCCAGCTGAGGATATTTTGCGGCGTGGCTTCCACCCTTGAGGTCGGGTTTGACAGCGGCATCACGATTGGTCGTGGGCAATGCTTATGCATCTCGCGGATAATCTCTTCGGTGAACAGCCCAGGCTGCCCGGAGACGCCGATCAGGATATCCGGTTTTACATTTCGCACCACGTCAAGCAGCGACAGCACGTCACTGGTGGTGTCCCACTCTTGCAGGTGTTCGCGTTTCTGCACCAGTTTGCTCTGGAACGGCAGAAGATTTGGCATCGCATCCGTGAGCAGACCGAAACGGTCAACCATAAATACGCGTTTGCGGGCTTCTTCTTCGCTTAACCCTTCGCGCTGGATCTGGGCGACGATCTGCTCCGCGATACCGCAGCCTGCGGAACCGGCGCCGAGGAAGACAATTTTCTGCTCGCTCAGCTGACTGCCCGCGCCGCGGCTGGCGGCAATCAGCGTACCGACGGTGACCGAGGCGGTGCCCTGGATATCATCGTTGAAGGAGCAGATTTCGTGGCGATAGCGGTTAAGCAGCGGCATAGCGTTTTTCTGCGCGAAGTCTTCGAACTGCAGCAGCACATCCGGCCAGCGGGCTTTAATCGCCTGAATAACATCGTCAACAAACTGGTAATACTCATCGTCGGTAATGCGCGGGTGGCGCCAGCCCATGTATAACGGATCGTCGAGCAGTTGCTGATTATTGGTGCCCACGTCAAGAACGACCGGCAGGGTGTAGGCCGGGCTGATCCCCCCGCAGGTGGTATACAGCGACAGTTTGCCGATAGGAATGCCCATTCCGCCGATGCCCTGGTCGCCGAGGCCGAGAATACGTTCGCCATCGGTCATCACGATAACCTTAACGTTATGGTTCGGTACGTTTTGCAGAATATCGTCGAGATTATTGCGGTTCTGGTAAGAGATAAACACGCCGCGGGCGCGACGATAGATCTCAGAGAAGCGTTCACAGGCGGCGCCGACGGTCGGGGTATAGATGACCGGCATCATTTCATCGAGGTGGTTGCCGACCAGACGGTAGAACAGGGTTTCGTTGGTATCCTGAATGTTGCGCAGGTAAATGTGCTTGTCGATCTCGGTTTTAAATCCCTGGTATTGGATCCACGCGCGTTCGGCCTGCTCTTCGATGGTTTCGACCACTTCCGGCAGCAGGCCCAGCAGATTAAAGCTGCTGCGCTCTTCCATGCTGAAGGCGCTGCCCTTATTGAGCAGCGGAAATTCAAGCAGCACGGGGCCGGCGTAAGGGATGTAAAGAGAGCGGTTTTTCTTATGAGTGAATTGCATCGCACTAACTCCTTGATAATCGCTTCAGCCCGGGCGCGGCGACAGGCGGGGGGCTGGCAGGGAATGGCAGCGGGCAGAGTATAAAGCAGAAGACATCAAAGGAGGGTAAACATGAGGGGGATAGTCTTAAAAAAACACCATCCTGGAGAAAGGACGGTGTTTTTATCATCACTTAGCTGAAAGATTAGCCACCGCGGCGCTTGCGGCCGGTGGCGCGAACATGGTTAACCGTGGTTTCCGCATCGCCTTCCAGCAGGACCTTTTTCTGCTGAGAAAGTTTGTAGTTCAGACCAAGAAGATGACGTGCCTGTTGGTTCGATTTCATTCTTACTCCTTTATCCTGTGTCGGTTTCAAGGACAAGCCCGACGACTGTCGGACGAAATTTAACCCTCAATACACCGCTTATTTTTCACGCGGCGATCATTAGCGTGGCCCATTTTGCCGGGATTAGCAACATTGAGACGGCACAATCAGCCTCATTTTCAGAGTGGTCCGGGGTCACTCTGCTTCTGCGGATCGTGCCCGGTAAGGCGTTCGCCTTTCCGGGCCGACGGGCGGGTGGCGGGTTTACCCCCTGGATATAGCATTAACCTTCACCAGGCAGAAATCCCCGCGTAATACCCAGACTTACCACTTCATTTCGCCGGTATTCACTTTGGCGCTCAGCTCCAGCGAACTCTCTTCCGCGAGCCCCGGCCAGCGCTGTTTCATCGCCTTAATGACGCCAGCGGAATCTTTATGCTCTTTGAGCGCCTGCTCAAACTGGGTCAAATAATCGCGAGTAAAAGTAATCGCCCGGTCACCGGCTGGCGGCGTGCCGAGATAATGGCCGGGGATCACCTGCAGCGGATGCAACGCGGCCATCTCGTCGAGCGTATTTATCCACTGCTGACGGCTTTCGACGCTCTGAGTGTCCGCCGTCCAGACGTGCATACCCCACGCCACGCCGGTACCGCCAAGAATGGCTTTATTCGCCGGGATCCACACATAGGCGGCATAATTTTGCGGCTGGCGGATCTCAACCTTTTCGCCGTCGATAGTGAAGGTATTAGCCGTCAGCTCCTGCGGGACATAAACCTGGGTCGGCGCGCCGTCCTTCATCTGCGGGCCCCAGTACGCCAGTTTGGCCTGTTTGGTGGCGTTAATGTGTTTAACCACTTCTGCGGTTGCCACCACTTTGGCTTCCGGGAACGCTTTGACCAGCGGCTGCAGGCCAAAATAGAAATCCGGATCGCCGGAAGTAATCACGATGCGGGTCAGTTTTTTACCGCTTTTCTGAATCATTTCAACCAGCTTCTCGCCATCCTTCACGCTGAACTGAGCGTCAAACAACACCGCTTCATGCGGGCCGGAGGCGAGGGTGGAGTTAACCGCGAAAATACCGTTCTCCTGCGGGTTATAGGTTTGCAACGTTAATGGGGCTGCCAGAACTGAAGCGCTGAACAGCGTAGTGGCGATGGCAAGGGCAGATAATTTCATGTTCGTTTCTCTTCGTCAGGTGAATAAGCGCTATTTTACGGATTTCCTGATTTGCGAAAATTCCTGAAAAAAGAGATGCTGAGTTTCATAAAACGTGCAAATGGAATCAAGTTATGGATCGAGTCATTGCCGCGCAGGTCTATATGCGTATTTGTGAGCTGGGAAGCTTAAGCGCCGCCGCGCGGGCGCTGGGGATGTCGCGGCCGATGGTGAGCCGCTATCTGGAACAGATGGAGCAGTGGGCTGGCACCCGACTGGTTCATCGCTCTACCCGTAAGCTGACGCTCACGGCTGCGGGGGAAAAGGTACTGCAAAAAACGCGCACCCTGACGCAGCTGTCGGATGAGATCGCCGGGCAGAGTGAACGAGCGATCCCCAGCGGAACGCTGCGCGTAGCCTGCGCTCATTTTACCGCGATGCAGCTGATTTCTCCGCTTTTGCCCGATTTTCTCGCCCGCTATCCGCAGCTGCGTCTTGAGCTGGATATCAACAATCATCCGGTAAGCCTGATAGGCGAAAGGATCGACGTGGCGATTCGGATCACCGACAATCCGGAGCCGGGAGCTATCGCCCGCCGTCTCGGCGTTTGCCGTTCGGTGCTGTGCGCGTCGCCGCGCTGGCTACAGCAGAATGGGCCGCTGCATACGCCGGACGATCTCACTCGCCACAACTGCCTGCATTACAGCCATTTTGCCAGTCAGACCTGGCAGTTTAGCGACCCCAGCGGCGAAAGCGTGACGGTGGCGGTTTCCGGCAACCTCAGCGCCGGGATCTCCTCGCTGTTGATGGAGGCGGCGGTAGCCGGCTGCGGCATCGCAATGCTGCCGGAGCTGGAGGCGCAGCGGGCGCTCAACAGCGGGGCGCTGAAACAGGTTTTACCGACCTGGCGGCCAAAAGCCTTAAACGTGTATGGGATTTATCTCTCGCGGGACTACCAGCCGAGCGCGCTGCCGCTGTTTCTTGAAGAGATTCAGCAAAAACTGGCGCAACCTAACGATATAGAAGGACCCTTGTGATGATTGTTATTCGCCCAATGCGCGATGAAGAGTACGCCGCGTACCTGAACTATTTTATTGCCGATTATGCGGCGGAGATCGCGACCAATTACGCGCTTTCTCCGGAGGCGGCATTGGCCCAGGCGCAGCGCGAAATTGCCGAGGATCTGCCCGATGGCGTCAATACTCACGGCCAGGCTTTACGCTGCTTATTCGATGAAATTGACGGTATAGAAAAGCGGGTTGGCTATCTCTGGTATAAGCCTGACGCAGAAATACGCTCCGCCTTTATCTGTGATTTTTATATTTTTCCGTCCTTGCAGGGGCAGGGATTGGGTAAACAAGCGATGGCGGCTTTTGAGCATGAATTAAAAAACCTGGGTATCCGCCAAATAAAACTGCGCGTCGCCGGCGATAATCCGCGCGCTCGCCGACTCTATGAAGTCACCGGGTTTCGCGTTACCGGCATCAATATGAGTAAAAATATCGCTGCGGATTGATCCTAAAATCGCCGCGTGCCGCCCAAATGCGTAAGGGAGTTCTATACTTAACCCTTTCATGTCACAAAAGGAGCGATATCATGGCAATCCATAAGAAAGGTCAGGCGCATTGGGAAGGGGATCTAAAAAGCGGTAAAGGAACCGTCTCTACCGAGAGCGGCGCGCTGAACCAGCAGCCTTATGGTTTTAACACCCGGTTTGAGGGTGTGAAGGGGACTAACCCGGAAGAGCTTATCGGTGCCGCACATGCCGCCTGTTTTTCCATGGCGCTATCGCTGATGCTGAGCGAAGAGGGCTACACCGCGACCTCCATTGATACCGTGGCAGTGGTAACGCTGGATAAATCCGGCGGCGGTTTCGCCATTACCCAGATCGCGCTACAGAGCAAAATCGTGCTGCCAGGCATTGAGGCCGACGCGTTTGACAGCATTATTCAGAAAGCAAAAGCCGGTTGTCCGGTTTCTCAGGTGTTGAATGCTGAGATAACCCTGGATTATCAGCTCAATTCCTGACCTCTCGGGTGCCCGCGTTCAGCGGGCGCTCTCCTTTAAAGCCGTTTCAGGACAATGCCCCCGCCGTTGATTAATGTTATCTTTCTTGCTCACGAATGAGAGCAGGTGGGTCATGATCAGCATACGCGGAACGATTGAAGCTCAGGTTCTGGGCTTAACCGGCATGGCGCTAAAAGAGATCGATTTTGAACATCCCAAAGGCGAACCGGGGCTTTTTGGGCCGCAGTCGGCTATCTGGCAGGTTCACGGCGATTTCACGTCCATGCTCTGCGGCGGGGTCAGCGCGCTGTTGTTACAGATGCTGCATCCGCTGGCCCTGGCGGGCGTCTGGGATCACTCAAATTTCCGTGAAGATATCTTTGGCCGCCTGCGCCGCACCAGCCAGTTTATTTCCGCCACCACCTTTGGCACCACCGCCGATGCCGAACGGTTGATTGCAAAAGTACAGGGGATCCATATGCGGGTAGGCGGCCAGGACAAAGACGGCACGCCCTATCAGGCCAGCGATCCGCACTTGCTGACCTGGGTGCACGTCGCCGAATGCAGCAGCTTTATGGCCTCGCATCTGCGCTACAAGCGGACCGTGGTCAGCGCCGCCCGTCAGGAGCAATACTATGAGGAAGCGGCCGAAGTTGCCCGTCGCCTCGGGGCGCGGGATATCCCACAGACGCCGCGGCAGATTGCTGATTACCTGCAGGAGATGCGGCCGGTGCTGCGCTGCGATGAGCGAACCCAGGAAGTTGCCCACGTTCTGCTGTCGACCCGTCTGCCGGGCCGTATGAGCCGGCCGGTGGGGCGAATAATGATGCGCGCCGGAATTGACCTGCTGCCGCCGTGGGCGCAGGAGATGCTTAATTTGCCGATGAGCACGCTACAGCGGCACAGCGCGCGGTTTGCGGTTCACGGCGTCGCTCGCATACTGCGCGCCTCGGTGCGCAACGGCGCGTATCATTGCGCAATGCGCCGGATGAATCAGTTTTAATTTTGCCCCTTTGTTGAATACGCGGAAATATAGCCATGGCTATTATTGATATGGCTATGTTGTTTAAAAACAAACTATTCTCATTTATATATTTAAGGTCAGAAGAAATAATTAAACACTCTCTTAATGGCGGCGACTTATTCAGGAAAAATTAAGCCTGAACGCGTAGTCTGGCTCTTTTTCTTCGGGGAAGTGTCGGTAATGAAAATAAGTAACGATAAGCAGCGTTCCCAGGTTGCGCGTAAAACGACGCTGGTCAGCGTGATGGTCAATCTCTTTTTATCCAGTTTTCAGATACTGGCCGGGATATTCTCCGGCTCGCAGGGCTTAATCGCCGATGGTATTCATTCTCTTTCCGATTTGGTGGCCGATTTCGTTGTGCTGTTGGCCAATAAAAAAAGCGGCAAACCTTCGGACAGCGACCATCACTACGGGCACCGGCGCTATGAAAACGGCGCTTCACTGGTGATTGGCGCGCTGCTGTTACTGGTTGGCGCGGGTATGCTGTGGTCTGCTTGCGGCAAACTACTGCAACCGGAATCTATTCAGAGTGTGCATATTACCGCGCTGTGGGTGGCGCTCGCCGCGCTGACCGCCAAAGAGATTTTATTCCGCTATATGCTAAGGGCGGCTAAGCAAATCCAGTCCTCTATGCTAATTGCCAACGCCTGGCACGCCCGCTCAGACGCCGCGTCTTCGGTAGTCGTTGCGGTCGGCATCATCGGTAATCTGGCCGGTTACGCCTGGTTTGACCCAGTGGCCGCACTGGTTGTCGGCGCGCTGGTCACCCGCATGGGCTATACCTTTTCGTCTGACGCCCTCCATGACCTGATGGATCGGTCAGTGGATAGCGATAGCGAGCGGCAAATAATCGCCACTATCCTGGCAACGCCCGGCGTCGTGGCGCTGCACGACCTGAAAACCCGTCGTGCCGGGGATTTGATCCTGGTCGATGTGCATGTCGAAGTACCCGGGCATTTATCGGTAGCGGAGGGGCACGATATTGCGCTGCTGGTGCGGACCCGGGTGCTAAGCCACCATAACGTTCTGCATATGATGATTCATATTGACCCGTGTCGCGCAGAGAGCGCCGCGATTGTCGCGTAAATTATTCCCCTGGATTTTCGAGGGTTATGTCGGATTGCGGATAATATTGCCTGCGAAATAAAATAGGACCATAATTCAGCGGCTATTCTTTCATCGCTGATAAATAGCCGGCTGACACAATGTCGTGTTTTTAAACAATATAAGAAACCAATCGGTTAATAGAAACGCTCTATAGCCTGAATAATTCAAGTTACAGGAAGACGGCGGCGCAGGGAGTCCCCAGAATCTGACTTCTGTCAGCGAATGGGGTGCGAGGAAAGCCAATGTCCAGGTAACTTGCCGTTTGACAGGGATATTAACCGTGCGAAATTTCAGGAAGTAATACAATGATTATCCGGCCAGAACAACACTGGTTCCTTCGCTTGTTTGACTGGCACGGCTCCGTGCTGTCCAAAATTGTTTTTCGCCTGCTGCTTAACGTAATGATGTCGATTATCGCCATCATTAGCTATCAATGGTATGAGCGGCTGGGGATCCATCTTACCGTCGCGCCGTTTAGCCTGCTGGGGATCGCCATCGCTATTTTCCTCGGATTTCGCAATAGCGCCGGATATAACCGCTTTGTTGAAGCGCGCAATTTATGGGGGACGGTGCTGATTGCCCAAAGAACGCTGGTGCGCCAGCTGAAAAATATTCTGCCGACGGAAAGCGCAGCCCATCAACGCCTGGTGAGCTATCTGGTGGCGTTTAGCTGGAGTCTGAAGCATCAGCTGCGTAAGACGGATCCGAGCGCTGATTTAGCACGTCTGCTGCCGCCGCACAGCGTAAAGGAAATTCTCGCCAGCTCGATGCCGACCAACCGTATTCTGCTGCTGGCAGGTGATGAGCTGGGGCGTCTGCGCGCAGAAGGGAAGATTGGCGATATCACCTTCAGCCTGATGGACAATAAACTTGATGAGCTGGGCCACGCGCTGGGGGGCTGCGAGCGGCTGGCCAGCACCCCGGTGCCCTTTGCCTATACGCTTATTTTGCAGCGCACGGTGTATCTGTTCTGCGCGCTGCTGCCGTTTGCGCTGGTCGGCGATCTTCACTATATGACGCCGTTCGTGTCGGTGTTTATCTCCTACACCTTCCTGTCGTGGGATTCGCTGGCGGAGGAACTGGAAGATCCGTTCGGTACCGCCGCTAACGATTTGCCGCTGAACGCGATGTGTAACACCATTGAGCGCAACCTGCTGGATATGACCGGACAGTATCCCTTACCGGAGAAACTGGTGCCGGACCGCCACTACAATCTGACCTGATTTTGTGTGTTTATTATTCGTTAAATAAGTTAAATCTAACGCGTGATAGATAACATTGATTATACAGTCATGGCCCTGATTGTTATGCTTTCGTTAACAAAACGCCCGCTATTTTGACGGATAGCGGGTGATAAGACATCAGGCGGCATTTCACCTGCAATCCGCCGCCGAAAGCGCATCAGGAGTCAACATGAGTAGTAGAAGACGCGTCGTTCCCGGCGTCCATCCCTATGATGGTCCGGCGGGCGGCTGGGGTGCCTTAAAAGCCACCGCGATTGCCGTGCGTACGCAAATGGACGCGCTCGATGCTCCCGCCACGCTGCTGCGGACCAATCAGCCGGATGGTTTTGATTGCCCTGGCTGCGCCTGGCCCGACAAAGAGCATAAATCAACGTTTCAGTTCTGTGAAAACGGCGCCAAAGCGGTGACCTGGGAAGCCACCAGTAAACGCGTGACGGCAGAGTTTCTGGCAGCCAATACCGTGACCTCGCTGCTGGCGAGGAGTGATTTCGAGCTGGAAGGCTACGGGCGCTTAACTCAGCCTCTGGCCTATGATCAGGCCAGCGATACCCTGCGTCCTGTCTCATGGGAAGCGGCGTTTGCCCGTATCGGCGCCATTCTCCGGACGCTGCAGCCTCATGAAGTCGAGTTCTATACCTCCGGACGCGCCTCTAACGAAGCGGCCTTCCTGTTCCAGCTGTTCGCCCGCGAATATGGCACCAACAACTTTCCGGACTGCTCCAATATGTGCCATGAGTCGACCAGCGTCGGCCTGCCGCAGTCCATCGGTATCGGTAAAGGGACGGTCTCACTTGATGATTTTGATAAGACCGAGCTGGTGATTTCTATCGGCCACAATCCCGGAACCAACCATCCGCGCATGATGGGCACGCTGCACGAACTGGCGCGCCGGGGCGTGCCGATTATCGTCTTCAATCCGCTAAAAGAGCGGGCGCTGGAACGTTTCGCCGATCCGCAGAACGTCATTGAGATGGCGACCTACAGCTCAACCAACATTGCATCGACTTACTTCCAGGTCAAAGCGGGAGGCGACGCGGCGGCGCTTAAGGGCATCGCGAAGGCGCTGCTGCAGCTGGAAGCAGAGCAGGGCAAAGTGCTGGATCGGGCGTTTATCGATGAGCATACGCTGGGCTTTACCGACTTTGCGCAGGATCTACAGGCGACGCAGTGGCAGGATATCGAGCGCGAGTCGGGTTTAACGCGGGGCGATCTTGAACGGGTAGCGGCGGCCTATGCCAAATCTCACGCCACCATTATCACCTACGGCATGGGCATTACCCAGCATAATAAAGGCACCGCTAACGTCCGCCTGATAGCCGACCTGCTGTTGATGCGCGGCAATATCGGTAAGCCGGGTGCCGGAATCTGCCCGCTGCGCGGACACTCCAACGTGCAGGGTAACCGCACCGTCGGCATCACGGAAAAGCCGAGCCCCCAGTTTCTGGCCAACCTGCAGCGGGTGTTTGGTTTTACGCCGCCGCAGGAGCATGGTCATGATGCGGTAAAAGCGCTGCAGGCGATGATCGAGGGTGAATCGAAAGCGCTTCTCTGCCTGGGTGGTAACTTCGCGGTGGCTATGCCGGATAGCGAACGGGCTTTTCCGGCGATGCGGGGACTGGATTTGAGCGTGCATATTGGCACCAAGCTCAATCGTTCGCATCTTCTGGTGGCGAAAGAGACCATCATCCTGCCGTGTCTTGGGCGAACCGAACTCGATCTGCAGGAGACGGGACGGCAGTCGATCACCGTCGAAGATTCGATGTCGATGGTGCACGCATCGTCGGGCAAACTGAAACCCGGTTCGCCTGAACTGCGCTCGGAACCGGCGATTGTTGCCGGGATGGCCATGGCGACGCTGACGGAGAGCAAAATTGACTGGCTGGCGCTGGTCGCCGACTACGATCGGATCCGCGATCTGATTGAGCAGACCATCCCCGGCTTTAACCACTACAATCAGCGCATTCGCCATCCCGGCGGTTTTCGCATGCCGCTGCCGCCGACGGAGCGTATCTGGCCCACGCCGACCGGCAAAGCGATGTTCTCCGTTTTCGACGGGGTGCACGAAAACCAGCAGGTAGAAGGGCATGAGGTGATGCGCCTGGTGACGCTGCGCAGCCACGATCAATACAACACCACCATCTATGCCATGGACGATCGCTATCGCGGCGTGTTTGGCCGTCGCGACGTGCTCTTTATGAACGAACAGGATATGGCTGAGCTGGGATTTGAACACGGCGACCGGGTGGATATCCGCTCCGCGCTGCCGGGACACCATCAGCGGCTGGATGATATCACGCTGGTTGCCTACAACATCGCCCCGGGCACCGTTGCGGCCTACTACCCTGAAGCTAACGTTCTGGTTCCTCTGGATTACCTTGATAAAGAGAGTGGAACGCCATCGTATAAATCGGCGCCCGTGCGCTTAACCTTGCGCTCGAAAGAGATTCGCGCGCTGACAGCGCTTCGCTAACCCCTTTTGCCCACGGCGATCGTCGCGTCGTGGGCAAAATCGCTACCTCTGCGCCAGAATGAGCTTAACCCCCAGCCCGACGAAACCGGCGGCAAAGCAGGCTCTCAGCCCCTGTAAAACCCCCGGACGCGTCAGCACGTATCCGCGCATCGCCGCAGAAAAGGCGCCGTAGAGCAGAAAAATCAGCAGCGTCATCAGCATAAACACAGCGCTCAGGATCAGCATTTCGCCGATCGGCGACCTCGAGTTGCGCTGGATAAACTGCGGCAGAAAGGCGAGAAAGAAGAGCGGCAGTTTGGGGTTGAGCAAATTGATCAGGATCGCGTGGCTTATGACCTGACGCGAGTTGCGTTGCTCGATGCCTGTCACGCTCAGGCTCCCGCGCTGGGTCAGGGTGGCCCACGCCAGATACAGCAGCCAGGCAACGCCGGCGAACTTCACCAGCTCGAATGCGCCTGGCGTACTGTGGAGGATGGCCGCCAGCCCGGTTATCGCCGCCAGCATATGTGGAATAATGCCCAGCGTGCAGCCGACGGCCGCGGCAAAACTCATGCGTCTGCCCGCCGTCAGGCCGGTGGCAATGGTGTAAAGCGTCCCGGTACCGGGAGCGATGACCACAATAAGCGACGTTAAGAGAAACTCAGGGCTGATAAATGCCATGATGTCTTCCTGTGGGAGAGAATCGAGGCCCTGAGTATTTCGCAAAGCGCCGCGCGGGTATTGAACAAAATTGCACAGTTTCAGCTAGCGGCTCGCCTGAACGATAGCCTGGTAGCTGCCCGGCGTGACGGCAAACTGTTTTTGAAATGCGCGGGTCAGGTGGCTTTGGTCGGCAAAACCGGCCATGAAGGCTGTATCGGCGAGGGAGTGACCCTCCATCAGCAGACGACGCGCCAGACGAACGCGGGACTGTATCAGATAGGCGTGTGGCGTGATGCCGGTCGCGCGCGCGAAGCCGCGGATCAGCTGAAAGCGGCTGAGACCGCAAAGCCTGGCAAGCGCCTCAAGAGAGATTTTCTCTTCGGGGGCATCATCGAGATATTGTCTGGCCAGCACGATGGCGGGGGAGCCGATTTTGCCCGGCCGCCTGGCGCAGAGATGAAATTGGCAAACCTGCATCAGGCAGAGCAGCAGCGCTTCTTCCACGGCGGCGTCATCCGGCGCGCTGGCAACGATCTCGCGAAACAGCCGCTGCATTTGCCCGCGCAGCATCGGGTCTTCGACTACCGGGCGCAGGAGGATCTCTTCAGCCTTCATCTCTCCCTGCAACTCGTCAACGACACGCTCAGGATCGAGATAGACCATCTGCCAGCTGCGCGGGCCATCCAGTGGAATACCATCGTGCATCTCGCCCGGATTAACCATAATGATATCTCCGGCGGCGGCCTCAATTTTGCCCAGATGGCTCCATGAATGCTGCGCGCCCTGAGTGAAAATCCCGATACCGAACTGGTCGTGGGAATGGCGCGGAAAGCGCTGATCCGTGACTAACGATATGGCTTCCAGGCCTGGCATGGCCAGCCGGTGCTGCTGAACGTGATGAAGGCGAGTTTTCAACGGTTTCTCCTGCCGGTGCATCCCATGAGTGTAGCCTCAGGCACGCAGGACGAGCAACGGTCGACCGGCGCTTGAATTTCATCAACGCTGAACATAACATTTAACTAACATTTTGCCTGCTGCACCGGCAGCAGATTGCGCAAACAGTGGATGATAATGGATATTAAACAGCTTAAGTACCTGATTGCGCTCGACAGAACACGACATTTTGGCCAGGCCGCAGCGGCGTGCCACATTACTCAGCCTACGTTATCAATGCGTATTCGCAATCTCGAAGAAGAGCTCAATTTAACCCTTATCCAGCGCGGACAGCGCTTTGAAGGATTTACCCCGGAGGGCGAGCGTATTCTGGCCTGGGCGCGAGCGCTGCTGGCGGCGCATGACGGGTTAGAAGCCGAGGCGGCTATCTGTCGGGGGCAGATGGTCGGCCAGCTAAGGGTGGGGATGGTGCCTTTAGCCAGCCTTAATCCGATGCAGTTGATAAAACCGCTGGCGGAGAACTATCCGGAGCTGCAGTTCAGCCTGCTGTCCATGACGTCGGAACAGATTATCGACGGCGTCAGCCGCAACCAGCTGGATTTAGGGATCTGCTACCTGCACCATGTCGATAGCCAACTGTTCAACGTGCTCTGGCTGCCGCATACGCGTATGGGGCTGCTGCATGATAAACGTCATTATCAGTTTACCGATGCGACGCCGGAGTGGGAGACGCTGGCCGCGCTGCCGCTGGGCTTTCTGACCAAGGGCATGTACTACCGAGAATCGATTGAAATGAGCTTTAAGGCCAAGGGGCTGGCGCCAAAATACGTTTTTGAAAGCGATTCCACGTTTCAGATCATCCAGGCGGTGCAGGCCGGGATCTGCTGCGCGATTATGCCGCTGAATAACGGACTGGAAGCGTTAAGCGATAACCTGGAAATCAGGCCGATCGCCGAAACGGAGGTCGACTCGATGCTGGCGCTGATCATGCGCAACAAAGAGCCGGTGTCGTCGCTGGCGGAAAAATGCTTTGCCGATGCCCAGGCGATTTTTAGCGAACGCCAGCAGGATGAAGGCGCTTAGCCTGCCATCTGCCTCTGGATAAATTCAAGCCAGGCGCGCATTCTGGCGGGCATAAAATGGCGCTCCCGATAGAGGGCTGAAAGCTGTAACGGCGCCGGCGGTAACTCAAGCGTGACTTGCTGTAGCTCCCCGCGATTGATAAACGGGCGGCAGGGTTGTTCCCCCAGAATAGCGAATCCGACGCCGGCAAGAGCGGCATGCAGCGCCATTTCGCCGCTGTTGACGCGATAGTGTCCGCTGACGTTAACCTTTTTAAAGCTCCCGTCCGCCGCGACAAACTGCCAGGCTTGCCCCGCGAGGGCGCTGACGGTGGTGATACAGGGTAGCGAGGTTAATTGCTCGCTGTCTGTCGGCATACCCGTTCTGGCTATCAGCTGCGGAGAAGCGACCACGCAGCAGGGAAACGAAAAGAGCGGGCGCGCAATAACGCTGATGTCTTCCATTTTGCCGCGAGTGATGATCACCGCAATATCCACATCTTCTTTTAACACCTCCGTGCCCGCCAGATTAGTCGTACAGCTCACGGTTATTTTTGGATAGCGCAGGGCAAATTGCGCCATTAACGGCGCAAACAGCGAGGGGCCAATTTCGTTAGGGAGACACAGGCGTAGGAGCCCTTCGGGTTCTGCCTGCTGTTGCGTTAGCTCAGCTTCCGTAGCGGCTAACTGCTCCAGCACGGGTCGCATACTGGCGAGCAGCGTCTGACCGGCAGAGGTCAGCTTCATATGTCGGGTACTGCGCTGTATCAAGCGCAGCTGAAGGCTCTGCTCAAGCTGGGATATCTGTCGGCTCACATTCGATGAGGGCATCTGCAGCGCTTTTGCGCCGGCGCTAAACGAGCCATTTTCCGCCACGGTGACGAAGACCCGCAGCGCGTTGAGATCCAATCTTTTCACTCTCGATTATCCCAATTTTGATAACTAACAACCCCATTTTTACCGTCTTATGTCCGGTTTTACCAGACGCTAGACTCCCGGTATTACACAGTCAGGAGTGTTACATGCCCGGATATCTGGTACGAATAACGTTGATCATGGCTTTTGTTCAATTCATCAACGCGCTCGAATATATGATTTTTAATCCCTTATTTGCCTGGATGGCGCCGACGTTTCAGGTGCCGGTAAGCCAGGCGGGTTACGTCACCGGCATTTATACGCTGGCTTCCGTCATTGCGGGGGTCAGCGTCTGGCGATGGGTCGGTAACGTTAAACCGCAGCGCTTTTTGCTCTGCAACATGGCCCTGCTGGGGGGATTAACGATAATGACGCTGACCACCACCAGTTTTAGCGGATTGTTATTTTGGCGTTTTCTCGCCGGTCTGGTCGGCGGAACAACGATGGGGGTGGGCAGCAGTTTGCTGGTCAACATTATGCCAGCACACCTGCGTCCTCGGGCGTTGGCCTCAACGATTGCCGCATTCTCGCTGGTCAGCATCGTCGGCATGCCGACGATGTTATTTCTCAGTGAAAAAATCGGCTGGCAGATAGCCCCCGCGACGATCGGCGGGCTCTGCCTGATTGCGTTGCCACTGATAAAACTCGCGCTGCCGGAGCAGCCCATTGCGGCGAACCGTCAGGCAGATTTGCGCTGGTCTTCATCGGTGCTGTTTTACGCCTCCGGCAACGCCCTCGCGCAGTTCAGTGCGATGTTAATCATTCCGCTGCTGGTTCCGTTACTGACGGCGAAAATGGGGGCCAGCGGCGATCAATTACCGTGGTTCTTTTTCGCTGGCGGACTGGCGGGGCTGTGCGCCACTAAACTCACCGGCAAGCTATGCCAGCATTACAGCGGCTACTGCATCAGCCTGCTGGCCAGTCTGCTGTTTATACTGAGCCTGAGCATCGCTTTTACCTTCAACCACGGCGGCGGGCTGTTTATGGTGTTGTTTCTGGCGGCCGCCTACTGTCGCCTGGTGGCCTCATCGGCAGTGGCGATGCGTTTTCCAGAGGATGGCGCCAGGGCGGGGTTTACCCTTTTACAGAATACCCTGATGTCATTAAGTACGGCGGCGGCTTTTCTGCTTTCATCATGGTTGTTATCGGTTGCCGGGAACGGCGAGCGGGCGATGAATGGGATATTGCTGCTCTGCGCCCTGAGCGCATTGCCGCTGCCGTGGCTACTACGGGTTCAGGAGAAAAAATTAGCCGCGCACGCCGCCGGTTAAACCGGCGGCGGCAGTCATCAAATATTCTCCAGGCTAATCCCTCGGGTTTTTGGTCCAAAGATGCCTACTGAGAGCATCACCATCAGCATGCTGGCGACGATAAAGCTAATTACCCCGGGTGTACCGGCGTATTGCAGAATAATGCCGATCAAAATGCTGGTGATCGCCGTGGACAGGCGGCTAAAGGAGTAGCAAAAGCCGACCGCCCGCGCGCGAATATGGGTCGGGAAAACTTCGGCCTGGTAGGCGTGATAGCTAATGGTCAGCCAGGCGTTTGACCAGGTGATCATAAACCCGCAGATCACCAGCAGCACCGGACTGTTCTGAAGCGCAAACAGGGTACCAAATACCACCGTCATCAGCGCGGAAAGCACAATTTGCCATTTGTTTTCAAAACGATGGACGAAGCGGGTACAAAACAGGCAGCCAATCGGATAGGCGAGGGTAATAAAAAACGCATACAGCAGGCTGTGGGTGATGCTCGCTCCCTGGCCGGAAAGCAGGGCCGGTAGCCAGTTGCCGAAGCCAAAGAAGCCGATGGCCTGGAAGAAGTTCATCACCATCAGCATAATCGTGCGTTTGCGGTACTGCGGCGCCCAGATCGCTTTAAAACTTCCCAGCCTGCGCGGATGCTCCTGCGTCTGCACCTGATGGCGCGGCGAGGGAGAAACGCCGCAGCGCTGTTCCATTTCGCACATGACCTTATGGGCCTCATCATGGCGGCCCTTTTCCTCCAGCCAGCGCGCCGATTCCGGCAGCTTCTTGCGGATGACCCAGATGATCAATGAGCAGAGCGCGCCGAAGATAATCACCCAGCGCCAGCCGGTCAGGCCGAAAAGGGTAATCGGCACCAGCATCCACGACATCAGCGCCACGGCGGGAACCGATAAAAACTGAATAAAGAAGGCGAAAGCGAAGGCTTTATTGCGCAGATGCGTCGGCACCCATTCGCTTAAGTAAGTGTCGATGGTCACCAGCTCAATACCGAGACCGATGCCCACCAGAAAGCGGCAGAAGATAACCCCTTCAGCGCTGCTTTGCAGGGCCATCATCAGGGAAAACACGCCGTACCAGGCGAGGGCGAACATAAACGTCAGGCGGCGGCCCAGTTTGTCCGCCAGCGGCGCAAGCAGGCTGGCGCCGATAAACAGCCCCATAAAGGTAGACGAGGCGAAGGCGGCCTGGTCTGAAATCCCGAAAATACCCTGTTCGCCGGTATGGAAAATATTCTCTGCCAGCAGCCCGGTACTGATATAACCGGTCTGAAAAAGATCGTAGAGCTCGAAGAAACCGCCCAGCGCCAGAAGGGTGATAAAAGACCACAGGCCAACGGAGGCGGGCAGCGCATCAATGCGAGCGGTCAGGCTGGAGTGGGAGCGTCCCGGAGAGGCGAACGCGGCGTCGCCCAGGACCTGGGTGGTAGACATATTATTATTTTCCTTAGATGAAATGTTTGCCTGCTAATGTTATTTGATTGTTAATGGTTTTAAATTTTTAATCGCATCGGTGAAAAGGCATTTGCAGAATAAAATAATGTGAATAAGGTTTGGTTGGCGTTGTATGCTGGTTTCTGCGTTTGACCCGCCCAAAGGTTGAAGGAATTCACCATCATGCCGCTAAGTTTTGACCAGAATTTCATTTAGGAAAACGAGAGATTGTTGCGCTGAGGTTATTCATCTACATTCATAGCGAGTACTCCCTCTCAGGAAAAAAATCATGTCCAGAAAGCAAGTTTTGCAAGCGGCGCTGGCGGCGGCGCTTTCGCTGACCATGATGGCGACGCCTGTTTTCGCCAACCCCGGTAACGGCAACGGCGGCGGTAATCATGGTAATAGCGGTAACCATGGGAATAACGGTAACAACGGCAATAGCGGTAAAAACAACGTTGATAAGGGCAACAAGGGTCATAAAGAAGGAAACCCGGGGCAGAGAAAAAATTACGGCAAACCCGATCATGTCTCTGCCGATATCAGCTTCTCCAGAGCGCGTTCGCTGGCGGTAAACTACGGTTTAACCGGCTATCAGTCGCTGCCGCCGGGGATAGCAAAAAATCTGGCTCGCGGAAAACCTCTGCCGCCGGGGATTGCCAAAAAAGCGGTTCCGGCATCGATGCTTAACGAACTGCCGTACTATCCTGGCTATGAATGGCGCGTGGTGGGCCAGGATTTGGTGCTAATCGCGCTGAGTACGGCGATCGTGACGTCGATAATTAATGGCGTCTTTGATTAGTCAATTAACCCCGGTTCGCGCCGGGGTTAAGGTTATCGTGGCGGGAGTTGCGCATTAAGGTCATTCTAAACAAATCGTCACTAAAGCGAGATTTTAACTTTACTCGAATAATTGAATGACTATAATGAGCACAAATTCACACAGGAGAAATATGTTGGACAGTCACCCTTACTTAAACATCAAGGCAAGCTGACGCTATTTTTTCTGCGCTGCTTGCCAACCGGCGGGCAGCAATCTCCTCATCCAGACGATTGCATCCCATAAAAATAACGCAGCATGGCTGCGAGGATAATCGTCATGTTCATGTTTAAAAATACATTATTCCCTCCACCGTCAACACGACGTTAATCGCCTTCCGGGCGACAATTTGTCGTGTGCTTAATAAAGCACATAGTTAATTCTTCCAGCAAAAATGGAGGAAACTATGTTGATGTTTCCTTATATCGCAAATTTACTCGCCGCGATGCTGTTGGGCGCGCTGATTGGCGCTGAAAGACAGTGGCGTCAGCGTATGGCCGGCCTGCGCACCAACTCGCTGGTCGCCACCGGCGCGGCGGTTTTTATTCTGAGCTCCATTTCAACATCGCCGGACAGCCCCGGACGTATTGCCGCGCAGGTGGTATCCGGAATTGGTTTTCTCGGCGCCGGCGTCATCATGCGTGAAGGCATGAACGTGCGCGGCCTGAATACCGCCGCAACCCTGTGGTGCTCTGCGGCGATTGGTGTACTCTGCGGTTTAGGCCAGTTCTGGCAAGCAGCGGCGGCAACGCTGATAATCCTCTGCGCCAATATTCTACTGCGCGAAGCGGCGCAGAGAATTAATCAGATCCCCGGCGCGACAGAAGAAGAGAAATGCTACGTTCTGAATATTGTCTGTCAAAGCGAATATGAAAACGCGATTCGTCAGCTATTGCTTAATATCAGTAAAGAGATGACGCTCAGCCTTCAGGGACTGGTGTCGACAGCAGCAAAAGAACAAGGGCATAAAGAAATCCGCATCGAACTGGTGGGAAATACCGACTGTCGAAAAGCGCGAGATCTCATTATGACAAGAATTGGCGGGGACGAAAACATTACGTCAGTCCGCTGGTGCGTCGAGGGGAGTTAACCTCGTGACTATTTCACTCTGACAATCATTTGTCTAAGGAGGGAATGATGGATATTCCCAGGCGATTAAAGTAATAAGCGTTTAATAACGTAAAAATGAATTATGCATAAGTCATTTATGCAGGGATAACGACGTCTTAAATTTGAGGATTAATCATGACTGACATGAAAATAGAAAACCGGAAAATAAACCGGTCTGCGTCAGAAAATGATAAGCAGCATAAAAAAAGCTTCGCCATTGAAACCGAGGCATTTAACAGCCCGGATCATACGCTGGCGCGGTTAAACAGCAGTCGCCACGGGCTCACCACCGAAGATGCCCTTGAACGACTGGATGAATACGGCCGCAATGAAGTGGCGCATGAGCAGGCGCCGCCGGCGTTGATCCAGCTTTTGCAGGCATTCAATAACCCGTTTATCTATGTCCTGATGGCGCTGGCCGCCGTCAGCTTCGTGACCGATTACTGGCTACCGCTGCGTAACGGCGAAGAGACCGATCTGACCGGGATCATCATTATCGTCACGATGGTTAGCCTGAGCGGGTTATTGCGTTTCTGGCAGGAGTTTCGCACCAACAAAGCGGCGCAGGCGCTGAAATCCATGGTCCGCACCACGGCGACGGTGCTGCGTCGCGGTCCCGGGAATATGGGGCCGGTGCAGGAAGAAATTGCCATTGAGGAGCTGGTGCCCGGGGATATCATCTTCCTGGCGGCGGGGGATCTGGTTCCGGCAGACGTCCGCCTGCTGGAATCCCGGGACCTGTTTGTCAGTCAGTCGATACTCAGCGGCGAGTCGCTGCCGGTTGAAAAGTATGACGTTCTGGCCAGCGTTTCCGGTAAAGGATGCGACAGGCTTCCCGAGCCGAACAAAGATAAAAGCCTGCTGGAGATGGGCAATATCTGTCTGATGGGCACTAACGTGACCAGCGGCAGGGCACAGGCGGTGGTGGTGGCCACCGGAAACCGTACCTGGTTTGGTTCGCTGGCGAAATCCATCGTCGGCACGCGTACTCAGACGGCGTTCGACCGCGGGGTAAACAGCGTCAGCTGGCTGCTGATCCGCTTTATGCTGGTGATGGTACCGATTGTGCTGCTGATTAACGGCTTCAGCAAAGGTGATTGGGTTGAAGCCTCGCTGTTTGCCCTGGCGGTAGCGGTTGGCCTGACGCCGGAAATGCTGCCGATGATCGTCAGCTCCAACCTGGCGAAAGGCGCTATCGCCATGTCGCGGCGCAAAGTGATCGTCAAGCGGCTGAACGCCATCCAGAACTTTGGCGCTATGGACGTGCTGTGTACCGATAAAACCGGTACGTTAACTCAGGACAATATCATCCTTGAGCATCACCTTGATGTCAGCGGTCATGAGAGCGACCGGGTGCTGACGCTGGCCTGGCTTAACAGTAGCAGCCAGAGCGGGGCGCGCAACCTGATGGACCGGGCGGTGCTGCGCTTTGGCGAGGGGCGGATTGCGCCAGCGACCAAAGAGCGTTTTGTCAAACTTGATGAACTGCCGTTTGATTTTGTCCGCCGTCGGGTCTCGGTGTCGGTGGAAGATGTCCGCCACGGTGACAAAAGCCTGATCTGCAAAGGCGCGGTCGAAGAGATGCTGATGGTCGCCACGCATCTTCGTGAAGGCGATAACGTTGTGGCGCTGGATGAAACCCGACGCGATCTGCTGTTAGCCAAAACGAAGGACTATAACGCCCAGGGCTTCCGCGTGCTGCTGGTCGCAACCCGCAAGCTGGATGACTCCGCGCTGACCACGCCGCTATGCACCGCCGATGAGCAGGGATTGACGGTTGAAGGGATGCTGACTTTCCTCGATCCGCCGAAAGAGAGCGCGGGAAAAGCCATTACCGCGCTGCGCGATAACGGCGTGGCGGTGAAAGTGCTGACCGGCGATAACCCGGTGGTTACGGCGCGTATTTGCCTGGAAGTGGGCATCGATGCCCACGGTATTCTGACCGGCGCCCAGATTGAAGCGATGACGGATCGCGACCTGGAGCGAGAAGTGGAAACGCGCTCGGTATTCGCGAAGCTGACGCCGCTGCAGAAGTCGCGCATCCTGAAAACGCTGCAGAAAAACGGCCACACCGTCGGCTTTCTCGGCGACGGCATCAACGATGCGCCAGCCCTGCGCGATGCGGACGTCGGCATTTCGGTTGACAGCGCGGCGGATATCGCCAAAGAGGCATCGGATATCATCCTGCTGGAAAAGGATCTGATGGTGCTGGAAGAAGGGGTGATCAAAGGACGTGAGACGTTCGGCAATATCATTAAGTACCTGAATATGACTGCCAGTTCTAACTTCGGCAACGTCTTCTCGGTACTGGTGGCCAGCGCGTTTATTCCGTTCCTGCCGATGCTGGCGATTCATCTGCTGATTCAGAACCTGATGTACGATCTCTCCCAGCTCTCGCTGCCGTGGGACAAAATGGACAAAGAGTTTCTGCGCAAGCCGCGTAAGTGGGATGCGAAGAATATCGGCCGTTTTATGCTGTGGATTGGCCCAACCTCGTCCATTTTTGATATCACCACCTTCGCGCTGATGTGGTACGTGTTTGCAGCAAATCACGTCGAAGCCCAGGCGCTGTTCCAGTCCGGGTGGTTTATTGAAGGACTGCTGTCGCAAACGCTGGTGGTGCATATGCTGAGAACGCAGAAAATTCCGTTTATCCAGAGCCGGGCGACCTTGCCGGTGCTGCTCACCACCGCGGTGATTATGGCTATCGGGATCTACATTCCGTTCTCGCCGCTGGGAGCGATGGTCGGACTGGAGCCGCTACCGCTGAGCTACTTCCCATGGCTGGTCGCGACGCTGCTCAGCTATTGCCTGGTAGCGCAGGGCATGAAGCGTTTCTATATCAAACGTTTCGGTCAGTGGTTCTGATGATAAGGAGGCGCAGAGATGAATCGTTCTCCGGACACCATCATCGCGCTGATATTTTTCCTGATGGGTTTGCTGGTGCTGCTGTTAGCAATCTGGCAAATCCTGTTCTGAAAGGGGGCGCGATGCGCAGAGGATCGCTGGATAAAGTCTTTATTCAGGTGGCGATTATTGCGGCCATCATTATTCTGCTGACAATCTGGATTAGATAAGAGGATCCCGGGCCAGTGGCCCGGGATGTGCATTTCTGCCGGTAAAGATGTTACAGATCGAAGCGGTCGAGGTTCATCACTTTGGTCCATGCGGCGACAAAGTCACTAACGAACTTTTGCCGCGCATCGCTGCAGGCATACACTTCTGCCAGCGCACGCAGGACGGAGTTAGATCCAAAGACCAGGTCAACGCGGGTCGCGGTGTATTTCTCTTCGCCGCTCTTACGGTCGCGACCGATAAACAGCTCAGCGTGCTCATCAGCGGCTTTCCAGACGGTGCCCATATCGAGCAGATTGACGAAGAAATCATTGCTCAATACGCCCACGCGGTCGGTAAACACGCCGTGACGGCTGCCGTCGAAGTTAGCGCCCAGCACGCGCAGGCCGCCCACTAGTACCGTCATTTCCGGCGCCGTCAGCGTTAACTGCTGCGCCTTATCAATCAGCAGCGTTTCGGTGGAAATGCCGCCGCCAATGCGGCGATAGTTGCGGAAACCATCGGCCAGCGGCTGCAGCAGATCCATCGCTTCGACATCGGTCTGATCCTGGCGCGCATCGACGCGGCCTGGAGCAAAGGGGACGCTAACCTGAACGCCCGCCGCAACGGCAGCCTGCTCAATGCCCACTACGCCAGCCAGAACGATAATATCGGCCAGCGAAGCTTTACCGGACGCCTGCTGAATCGCCTGCAGGGTCGGCAGCACGCGGGTTGCGATAGCGTTCACCGGCCAGGCATTCTGCGGTTCCAGCGCCAGACGTGCGCCGTTAGCGCCGCCGCGTTTATCGCCACCGCGGAAGGTGGAAGCCGACGCCCATGCCACGGAAACCAGCTCGCTGACCGACAGACCAGCATCGGCAATAGCGGTTTTCAGCGCGGCGATGTCTTCTGCGCCCGGATTGTGGATCGCTGCCGGTAACGGGTCTTGCCAGATCAAATCTTCTTTCGGTACTTCCGGACCCATATAGCGGGATTTCGGCCCCATATCGCGATGGATCAGTTTAAACCACGCGCGGGCGAAAGCCTCGTTAAAGGCCTGCGGATCGTTAAGGAAGCGACGGCAAATTTTATCGAATTCCGGGTCAAAGCGCAGCGTCAGGTCAGTCACCAGCATGGTCGGCTTACGTTTTATCTCTGGATTAAAAGGATCAGGGATAATTTCGGGGCCGTCTTTCGCTTCGAACTGAATCGCGCCTGCCGGGCTACGGGTTTGTACCCATTCATATTTGTACAGGTTTTCTAAGAAGTAGTTGCTCCACTGAGTCGGCGTTTGCGTCCAGACAACCTCAAGACCAGAGGTGATGGCATCCGCGCCTGCGCCGCTATTGTAGCTGTTCGCCCAACCGAGACCCTGCGCTTCAATCGGCGCCGCTTCCGGCTCTGCGCCTACGTGGGTGGTCACCGCAGCACCGTGCGTTTTACCCAGCGTATGGCCACCGGCGATCAGCGCGACGATCTCTTCATCATTCATCGCCATATTACCGAAGGTAGCGCGAATCGCTGCGGCTGCGGAGAGCGGGTCGCCGCTGGCGTTGGGGCCTTCCGGGTTAACGTAAATCAGACCCATTTCAGTGGCGCCAATGGCCTGCTGATTCAGGCTTTCCGGATGGCGGTGAGCCAGCCATTCGGTTTCATTACCCCAGTCAACATCCAGATCCGGTTCCCAAACGTCTTCGCGGCCAGCCCCGAAGCCAAAAGTACGGAAGCCGGAATTTTCCAGCGCCACGTTGCCCGCCAGCATATAGAGGTCGGCCCAGGAGATTTTCTGACCGTATTTCTGTTTTATCGGCCACAGCAGGCGACGGGCCTTATCGAGGCTGACGTTATCCGGCCAGGAGTTGAGCGGAGCGAAACGCTGCTGACCGCGTCCGGCGCCGCCGCGACCGTCAACGGTGCGGTAGGTACCGGCGCCGTGCCATGCCATACGAATAAACAGCCCGATATAGCTGCCCCAGTCCGCTGGCCACCACTCCTGCGAGTCATTGAGCAGGGCATGCAGGTCGGCTTTCAGCGCTGAATAGTCGAGCTTTTTAAACTCTTCCCGATAGTTAAAGTTCTCCCCCAGCGGGTTAGAGCGATTGGAGTGCTGGTTCAGCAAATCGACGCGTAGCTGATTGGGCCACCAGTCGCGGTTGCCGGTACCACCGCCCGCGCTCTGCGTTGGCGTTGGCGTTTCGGCGTGAAAAGGGCATTTCCCTGCGGATGGGGTGTTCGATGGATCGTTTGACGTGCTCATATCAGGCTCCGTTTGCTTTTGTGAATGCCATTACGATATACACTGCTTCGAGTAAACGATATGTGAATAAAACTACGGATTTAATAGATAATTCCGTTCAATTGCTCTTGTAAAAACCGAACATATGTCATTGTTGAATGATTAGTTTTCGGTATTAACGCGAACACAATAATAGGAACCTCAGGGTAAAGGAATCGTTAAAACCGCTTCAGCGCCGGGGAAGACGCATTGTTTGCGTTACGACAATTTTCATGCGTAAAAAAGCTTAGCGCTGCCAGTATAAAGGCGTACCAAAAACGTCGACAAAATAGTCAATTACCGTCCGTACGTTTAGCGAAGGGTGGCGAGCGTGAGGATAAATCGCCGACACTGGCGAAGGCGTGCTGCTAATCGCGGCGGTGAAATGAGGCATCAAATGAATCAGTCTTCCCGCGCCAATGGCTTCGTTGACCATCCAGTCGGGAAAAAGTATTACCCCCATGCCGCCCAGCGCGGCGGTCAGCAACGCATCGGCGTTATTGGATGCCAGCTGCGGGGTTTGCGGATAGTGAACCCATTCGCCTTCCGCGAGGCGAAATAACCAGCGGTTAGGCCCGTTTGAACCGCTGTACACCAGCGTACTGTGCTGGCGAAGATCTTCCGGCCGCTGCGGAACACCGCGACGCTGCAGATAGCGCGGGGCGGCAACCAGATAGTGATGCTGCATCCCCAGCACTCTGGCATGAACGCTGGAGTCGGGCAGGCTACCGATGCGGAAAATAACATCGGTCGCCTCCCGATGCGGATCGATAAAATCATCGGTCAGCGCCAGCTCAATTTGCATTTGTGGATAACGTTCGCTCAGACCCGGTAGCCATGGCGCAATATGGCGCTGGCCAAAGTAGACCGGGGCGTTGATTCGCACCAGCCCCCCAGGCTCAAGGCTCCGATCCTGCAGGTCGCGTCTGGCGGCGCTGAACTGTTCGCTGATGCCTCTGGCATGTTCGGCAAAAAGACGTCCGGCTTCGGTGGGCACCACTGCGCGGGTATTACGATAAAACAGCTGTTGGCCGAGGGAGTCTTCAAGCTGATGAATGACGCGCGACACCATGGACGGGGAAACGCCTTCCCGTCGCGCCACCACGGAAAAGCTCTGGCTGTCGTACACGGCGATGAACAGCTGTAGCGCCCGAAAATTCACATTACCCGCATCGCTCATTTATGCAATATCCGCAAAAGTGTTTTCCTGATTGTACCGTTTTTCACACTACTTCGCTGTTTTATGCTCTGCCGCTTGATTAATAAGCGGAATTTAATGATGCAGTTATTACTGATTTTTCTGGTGATTGCCGGCGGCATGGGTCTGTCCGTCGAAGCCGGGCTACTGGGACCGCTGGCCGGTCAGGTAGGGGATTTATGGGCGACGTTCAGTATATTTGGCGTCGGGAGCGCCCTCACGTTTTTGCTGATGCTGCTGTTTGGCCCGCGCCAGAGCCCCTCATTTTTCTCTTTACCCGGCTGGCAGCTCACCGGAGGCGTGCTGGGCCCCATTTACGTCGTCATTTTAACCGTTGCCGTACCGGTGATCGGTATCGCTATGACCATGATCGGCATTCTTGCCGGCCAGGTCTGTAAAAGCCTGCTGATCGACCATTACGGGCTGTTCGGTTCGCCAAAACGTAAAATCGATGGGCGGCGGCTTATTGCTCTGCTGTTAATCGTTGTCGCCCTGGTTCTGATTGCCACAAGCTGAGGTTGTAAAATGAGTAGCATAATGATTTTGTTGGCGCTGGTCGGCGGCGCGATGCTGAGTATGCAGGCGGCGATCAACGGCCGTTTAGGCAGTCAGGTTGGCGTGTTTCGTAGCGCATTTCTCACCTTCGCCGTGGGAGGATTGATCACCGCGCTGCTGATTTTGTATTTCGAGCCTCACCAGACGATGACGCTGCTCGATGTGCCGAAATGGCAGCTGCTGGGGGCGTTTTGCGGTGTACCCTATATCGTGATTATGGTGCTGGCGGTTCAGCGTATCGGCACCGCGACGGCCACGGTAGCGGTTATTTTTGGCCAACTGGCCATGAGCCTGCTGATTGATAATTTCGGCTGGCTGGGAAATGACGCCATCGCTTTCTCCCCGGGCAGGCTGGGGGCGATCGTCTGTCTGGGGCTGGCGTTGTTCTTTATTTATCGCTCCAGTTCAGTAGCCGCAGCGGAAGATAAGCAGTAGAGAGACATCTGTTTTGCCCGGTAGCGATACGCTATCGGGCGCCCCCTGTCAGCCAGACGTCGGCCGTTATCAGCTGCGAATACATTTTCGCTTCGGGCATCATCGACAGTAGACCGGCCATCAGCATTTCTCCTGCCTCATGAAGCGCGCTAAGCGGCATTTCCGGCAGACTTTCAAGAATAAACCACATCCGCGGACTCTCTACGCTCAGGCGAGTGCGTACTCCCTGTCGCCAGTTCCAGCGTCGGCAGGTCACCCCTGCGTCATCGCACCAGACCACTTCACCCGCGTCGGGGTTTTCGAAGACGATCTTTCCCTCTTTGACGGTATCGAACGGCTCGCTGCCGTCGGCGATCTTCAGTTGCGGGACGCCAACGTAAGCCGCCAGGTTTTCCCCACCGACCGGCACGGCGTAGCGCAGGCTCACCGCATTATAGAGATCGACGATCGGATCGAGCGCTGCCATTTAGCCATCGCGCAGCACCCGCCTGCGCAAGGCTTCCGCCGAGCAGGGCGTGCGCTTAGGCTTTGCGCCAAAGGCGCGGAATACCTCGTTCCAGGCCTGCAAATGTGCTTCCGCCCACTGCGGCTCACCGGCGATAACCGCACGGCAGGCGGAATGGAGCGCTTCTGCACCAACCTGCGGCGCGCGTACGGGAGCAGAGATAACATCAATGCTCAGGGCGCGAAAGCCGGGAGCCAGCGCCGACACCTGTGGGCTGATTGACGGTAATACGTTATTCATTGGATAATCCTTTAACGACTATTTTAAAGCATAATATCGACCGATGACCAAAAAAGTCAATATAACGACCGGGGCGGGCGCTGATGCCGCCAGCATCAATGAAGCCGTTGCGGCGCGCATTAAGCGCTATCGGGCGGAAAAGAAGATCTCCCTCGACGAGCTATCAAGGCGCGCGGGCGTCAGCAAAGGGATGCTGGTAGACATTGAAGCCTGCCGGGCTAACCCGAGCATTGCGCTGTTATGCCGTCTGGCGTCAGCCATGGGCGTTGCGGTGGCCGATTTCGTCAATGTTGCCTCCGCGCCGCCGGTAAAGGCGATCGCCGCAGGCGATATCCCCACGCTGTGGCAGGGTGAACAGGGCGGCCACGCGCGACTGCTGGCCGGAACCAGCGGTCCAGATATGGTGGAACTCTGGCAGTGGAGTCTTTATCCGGGCGAAATTTTTACTTCTCCGGGCCACGGAGAAGGGACCACGGAGCTGCTTTTTGTGACCGAGGGCGCCCTGACATTAACGGTGAACGACAGCCTCTATTTGATTCCCGCCGGTGATTCAGCCGTCGCGCGTACCGACGCTCCGCATAGCTACGCTAACGCCGGCGAAACGGTGACGCGATTCACCATGACGGTCAGTGAAAAAGCGCGCTAGCCATTCGCCTCCGTCGATCTTACGATGGAGGTTATTTCAGTGACAGTGTCACTTTAAATCTCTAACATGCTGATACATTTCTGCCAAATCATTAGCAACCTTTCGGTAGGGCTCCCGCTGCGATAACGCTATTCTTCCCCGCTTTTCCTTTTTCAGGCCCTTTGTAACCCAGGTAAATGCCCGCTAATGTCCCTTATGAGAGATGAAATTCGCGACCATTCAGCGGAAGAGATGCTATTTATCCGCCGTGCCGTCATTGCGTTTCTACTGGTGGTGGTCTGCTTTGCTGTCCTGATTGTTAACCTCTACCGCCTGCAGGTAGAGCAGCACGACTTTTATCAGACCCGTTCAAACCAGAACGACATTAAAATGCTGCCCATCGCGCCGAGCCGCGGGCTGATTTTCGACCGCAACGGCATCCCGCTGGTACAAAATATTACCCTCTACCGTTTGCAGGTGATCCCGAGCAAAATCGCCGATATGACGGCGCTGCTGCAGCAGCTGACGCCGATTGTTGATTTAACCCCGCAGGATATCGCCGACTTCCGCGACGATATGCACCACACCAGCCGCTACAAAGAGGTGACCTTAAAATCGGACCTGAGCGATGTTGAGGTGGCGCGTTTTGCCGTCAATGAGTTCCATTTTCCCGGCGTTACCGTAGAGAGCTACCAGCAGCGCGCTTATCCCTACGGCGCCGAGCTGGCGCACGTAGTTGGCTATGTCTCGAAGATCAACGACAGCGATTTGCAAAAGCTGGCCAAAGCCGGCGAAGAAGAGAACTACGCCGCCGACCATAATATCGGTAAGCAGGGCATCGAAGGCTACTATGAGAAAGCGCTGCACGGCACCACCGGTTATCAGGAAGTTGAGGTGGATAACCACGGGCGGGTGGTGCGTCTGCTAAAAGAGGTGCCGCCGGTGGCCGGGAAGAACATCTACCTGACGCTGGATTTGCATCTGCAGCAGTATATCGAGTCGGTGCTGAAGGGGCAGCGCGCGGCGGTGGTCGCCGTCGATCCGCGCGACGGCGGCGTGCTGGCGATGGTTTCCAGCCCCAGCTATGACCCGAATCCCTTTGTCAGAGGCATTGGCTACCAGGCCTATCGTTCGCTGCTCGAAAACCCCGACCGTCCGCTTATTAACCGTGTCACCCAGGGGCTCTATCCGCCCGCGTCGACGGTGAAGCCCTACATGGCGCTGTCAGCGCTATCGGCGGGGGTGATCACGCCAACCACCTCCTTCTTCGGCGCGCCGACGTGGACGCTGCCGGGAACCCAGCGCCGCTACCGCGACTGGCTGAAGAGCGGCCACGGCATGCTTAACGTCACCAAAGCGATCGAAGAGTCGGCGGATACGTTTTTCTATCAGGTGGCGTTTGAGATGGGGATCGACCGTATTCACGAGTGGCTGAGCAAGTTCGGTTACGGTCAGTCTACCGGTATCGATCTTAACGAAGAGTATGCCGGGGTGCTACCGAGCCGGGAGTGGAAACAGCGGGTGCATAAAAAACCGTGGTATCAGGGGGATACCATTTCCGTCGGCATCGGCCAGGGCTACTGGATTGCCACGCCGATCCAGATGGTTAAAGCGCTGACGACCCTGATAAATAACGGCAAAGTGCAAAATCCGCATCTGCTTTACTCCATGAAGCAGGGGAATAGGGTCGAGCGCTATCAGCCACCGCAGAATCTGCCGCAGATTGGCGATCCGCATTCGCCATACTGGGACGTGGTACGCAACGGTATGTACGGCATGGCGAACCTGCCAAACGGCACCGGGTATAAGCTGTTCCATACCGCGCCGTACCAGATCGCGGCAAAATCGGGGACGTCCCAGGTCTTCAGCCTGAAGGAGAATCAGACCTACAACGCGAAGATGATCCCGGTGCGCCTGCGCGACCATATCTTCTACACCCTGTTTGCGCCGTATCAGCATCCGAAGGTGGCGATGGCGCTGATTCTGGAGAACGGCGGCGGCGATGGCGTAGTGGCAGGACCGACGGCACGCGCCATCCTCGACCATATCTTTGACCCGGCAAACGCGCCGGCTGAACAGGGTGCTGCGGCTGCGGTGCCGCAGGTGGAGAGCGCGGACGCGCAATAGACGTTATTCGCCCGGAGCATAAGCGTTAGCTGATTGGTTATTTGCCGCCGCTGGCGCTTTTGCTCATAGTAGGGCTCTGTGTTGTTGTGAAAAAAGGCCCTCCGATGTCGTTAAGCCGAAATACGCTTCTCATTGTGCAGACCGGCACCCCGCCGGATGAAATCGCCTCCGACCACGGCGATCTTCCCTCCTGGTTTGCTCATTTACTGGCGCCGTGGCGCAATAAAATCAGCGTGGCGCGAGTGTTTGCCGGGGAGACGCTTCCCGCCCCGGATAACGCGACCGTCGCGGTGATTACCGGCTCATGGGATATGGTGACCGAACGCCTGCCGTGGAGCGAAATGACCGCGGCCTGGATCCGCGAGGCAATGGCAATAGAGATGCCGCTGTTTGGCGTCTGTTACGGGTATCAGCTGATGGCGCATGCGCTGGGCGGCGAGGTGGATTACCATCCTGCCGGGCGCGAGGCCGGAAGCAAAACTATTTCGCTGTCAGAAAGCGGGCGGGCGGATCGTCTTCTGGCCGATCATCCGGCGCCGTTCAGCGCGCATCTGACTCATATGCAAACGGTCACCCGATTACCGCCGGGGGCGAAGGTGCTGGCCTCGTCGCAGCACGATCCGCACCAGATTGTGCGCTACGGCGCCCATGCCGTCTCCACCCAGTTCCACCCGGAAATCACGCCGGCGATTGCCCGCTCGCTGATCGCGTACCGTCAGGCGGCACTGCGCAACGAGGGTATTGACCCGGATAATCTGAGCCTTGAGGTTGAGGAAAGCCCGGTGGCCTCGGCGATTTTGACCCGCTTTGTTGCCGGCTATCTGCCGCCGGATCGGGAAACGGCGTAACGTTAGCGCTGGTTTTCCTCAAGCCAGGCCGCTGTTTCTCGCAGGATTTCATCTGAAAACGCCGAATCAGCGGTCATTCGCGCCAGAATCAACGCCCCGACCATGGCAGACCAGTTGCCAATCGCCGCACGACGGCTCTTTTCCGGGTTTTTCTCATTAATCGCTTCGCTGAGATAAGCTATCTGCTGCTGCAGTCGCGCGGTCATTTCATCGCGTGCGGATTCAGACTGGCGGATGGTCTCCGCCGCCAGCGCTGCCAGCGGGCAACCGCTGGCAAAATTATCCCGGTGCTCGGGTGAGAGATAACGTGCGATAAGCAATTCGACGTCGTTATCCGCCGCTTCGCTCTCTATCTTCAGTTCAGCAAGGGTTTGTGCGATCAGGTCATCCTTCGATTTAAAGTAGCCGTAAAATCCGCCGTGGGTCAGACCGGCTGATTTCATAATATCGGTGACCGTGACCGCGTCAAAACCGCGCTCACGAAACAACCGGCCGGCGGCGGTCAGGATTGTCTGCTTATTCTCTTCAACCTGTTTTCTGCTCACTCTCATGGCGCGTTCCTGCGATAAATTATTTATGATGACCATCATATAACAATATTTACAGCTTACCCAGCTCGTGCCATTATACATGACGACCATCATGTATAATTCAGGAGTGTCGTTATGAGCAGTCAATCAGCAGTACTGGTGACCGGGGCATCGACAGGTATTGGCGCAGTCTATGCCGAACGTTTTGCTCGCCGCGGTCATGACCTGGTGCTCGTTGCGCGTCATCTCGAGCGGCTGACGGCGCTGGCCGAGCGGCTGCGCGGTGAAACCGGCGTTCAGGTCGACATCCTGCAGGCCGACTTAACTCAGGATAGCGACATTACCGCAGTCGAGCAGCGGCTGCGGGAAGACGCACAAATTGGGATTCTGATTAACAATGCCGGCACGTCGATACCAGGCGATTTTCTTAACCAGAGCAGCGCCGATATCACTCGGCTGATTACCCTCAACGTTACTGCCGTGACCCGCCTGGCAAACGCTATCGCACCGCGTCTGACCCGGGCCGGAGCAGGGGCCATCGTCAATATTGCATCGGTGGTTGGGCTGGGCCCGGAAATGGGCCTGACCGTATACGGCGCGACAAAAGCGTTTGTGCTGTTTCTTTCGCAGGGGCTCGACGTTGAGCTAAGCGCGAAGGGCGTATACGTGCAGGCGGTCCTGCCTGCGGCCACCCGTACCGAAATCTGGCAGCATAGCGATAAAGATGTCAACGCCATTCCCGGCGTTATGGAGGTGGAGAAACTGGTGGATGCCGCCCTGGTCGGTTTTGACCGCCGCGAATTGGTCACCATACCGCCGCTGCAGGACGAAACGCAGTGGCAAATGCTTAACGCGATGCGTCAGGCTATGCTGCCCGCTTTCGTGCAATCTGAGCCAGCGGCACGTTATCTCGCCTGATCGTTTGTTTGTCTCACCGTGTATCGGAAAGGAGAGTCGATACACGGTGCGACAACATCGCGCCATCGCACGTCCGGCGCAGATATAACGCCTCGGGGAAAGCGCCCGAAGTGGCAGAATTTCCCGGAGGCGATGCTGCTTATCTGTCCGGGCTATGCGTCCTCAGCAGTCTGTGAGACTGTAGCTCGGGCAGGCGCTTTGCGCCGCCCCCGGGAAATGACGTGACAACGTCACAAGTTCAGGGCGAAACCCAATAAAAAAGCCGATAAGGTAAGTTATCGGCTTTCGTGGTCAATGTGAAAAGCTTACTGCGCCAGCAGCTCCTGGGCGGTGCGGTCGACCAGGCTCAGCAGCACCTTCACGTCATCTAACGTAACGATCGGGTTCAGCAAGGTCAGCTTCAGGCAGGTAACGCCGTTGTGCTCGGTCACCCCGACGTTAGCGCGGCCGGAGGCCAGCAGCACATCGCCCACCCGCTGGTTGAGCAGGGCGATGGCGGCGTTGTCACTGCCCGCCATCTGCTGCGGACGGGAACGGAACAGCACGCTCGCCAGCTGCGGCTGCATCACCAGTTCCAGCGTCGGCTGCGTTTCGACATAATCCGCTACGTTCAGCGCCATCGTCACGCCGTGATCGATGATTTCCGCGTACTGCTTCTGGCCCAGCGCCTCAAGACCCATCCACAGCTTCAGCGCGTCGAAGCGGCGGGTGGTCTGCAGCGATTTGGACACCAGGTTCGGTACGCCATGCTCTTCATCGAACTCAGAGTTCAGATAGGCCGCCTGATAGCGCATCAGCTCGTAGTGACGGGCTTCTTTTAACAGAAACGCGCCGCAGCTGATGGTCTGGAAGAACTGCTTATGGAAATCCAGAGTGATGGAATCCACTAAGTCAATGCCGTCCAGACGATCGCGATACTTCTCAGACATCAGCAGCGCGCCGCCCCAGGCTGCGTCAACGTGCAGCCAGATCTGATGCTCTGCCGCGACAGCCGCGATTTCTCGCAGCGGGTCAATGGCCCCCGCGTCGGTAGTGCCAGCGGTAGCGACAATCGCCATAATCTGCTCGCCGTTAGCCTGAGCCTCGGCGATTTTCGCTTTCAGGTCCGCCACGTCCATCCGCGCGAATTGGTCGGTTTTCACCAGCGTCACGGAACGGTAGCCGAGGCCCATCAGCGCCATGTTCTTCTGCACCGAGAAGTGGGCATTTTCAGAACACAGTACTTTGTAGCGACGAACATCGCCCGGCAGACCATCCTGCTGGATGGAGTGGCCCTGGCGGGCAAAGAAGGCATCGCGCGCCAGCATCAGCCCCATCATGTTGCTCTGGGTACCGCCGCTGGTGAACACGCCCGCATCGCCAGCGCCGTAGCCGACCTGCGCACGCAGCCATTCAATCAGCTTGATCTCAATGATGGTGGCTGACGGGCTTTGATCCCAGGAATCCATGCTCTGGTTGGTGGCGTTAATCAGCACTTCCGCCGCCTGGCTAATCACCAGGCTCGGGCAGTGTAGATGCGCCACGCACTGCGGGTGATGTACCGACAGGCTGTCTTTCAGGAAGTACTCGATCGCACGTTCAATCGCCGCCTGGTTGCCCAGACCCTGTTCGTTGAAATCAAGGGTGATGCGCTCACGCAGTTCGTCAACGCTTTTCCCCTGATACATTTCAGGCTGCTGCAACCACTGCGCGACAGCCTGGCTGGTCTGGGCGATCGCTTGCTGATAGGCATCAATACTCTGTGCGGAACCAGCAAGAATCGGATTCAACTTGGACATTGCGGTCACTTACTCCACTCAGACCGGTTTTACGCCGGCGGCCAGCAGGGCCTGTTCAAATTTGTCGAAGAAAATTTCCAGCTCAGCGTTGCTGATCAGCAGGGACGGCAGCAGACGCAGCACGCAGCCGTGGCGACCGCCGCGCTCGAGGATCACGCCCGCTTCGAAGCATTTCTTCTGCAGCAGGGCGGAGAGTTCGCCGTCCGCCGGGTAGCAGCCCATGTGATCCGGCGCTTCGTTCGGTTTAACGATCTCAATACCGATCATCAGGCCCAGACCGCGAACGTGGCCAATCACCGGATAGCGTTTCTGCATCTCGGCCAGCTTGCCCTTCAGCCATTCGCCCTGAGCGGCGGTTTTATCCGCAATGTTATTGTCTTTCAGGTGGCGCAGGGTGGTCAGGCCGGTCGCCATCGCCAGCTGGTTGCCGCGGAAGGTGCCGGTGTGGTGACCCGGTTCCCAGGCGTCGAACTGCTTTTTGATACCGAGAACGGCCAGCGGCAGACCGCCGCCGACGGCTTTCGACATCACGATAATGTCCGGCTCGATGCCCGCGTGTTCGAAGGCGAAGAATTTACCGGTACGCGCAAAGCCCGCCTGAACTTCATCGACGATCAGCAGAATGCCGTGTTCCTGAGTCACTTTACGGATGCGCTGCAGCCACTCGACCGGAGCCGGGTTCACGCCGCCTTCACCCTGAACGGCTTCAAGGATCACCGCCGCCGGTTTACGCACGCCGCTTTCGACGTCGTTAATCAGGTTTTCGAAGTAGTAGGTCAGCGCTTTTACGCCGGCTTCACCGCCGATACCCAGCGGGCAGCGGTACTGGTGCGGGTAAGGCATAAACTGCACTTCCGGCATCATGCCGTTAACCGCCGCTTTGGGCGACAGGTTACCGGTGACGGACAGCGCGCCGTGGGTCATCCCGTGGTAACCGCCGGAGAAGCTGATCACGGAAGTACGGCCGGTGTATTTTTTCGCCAGCTTCAGCGCCGCTTCTACGGCGTCAGCGCCGGAGGGACCGGTGAACTGCAGGCAGTATTCTTTACCTTCGCCCGGCAGCAGGGAAAGCAGGTATTCAGAGAAGCGATCTTTTAACGGAGTGGTGAGATCGAGAGTATGTAACGGCAAGCCGCTGGTAATGACACTTTGGATGCTCTGCAGCACATCAGGGTGGTTGTGACCGAGAGCCAGAGTACCTGCGCCGGCAAGGCAGTCGAGATACTGTTTGTTATCCGCATCGGTCAGCCAGACGCCTTCCGCTTTAGTAATCGCAAGGGGCAGCTTGCGCGGGTAGCTCCTGACATTCGATTCGAATTCAGCCTGACGGGCCAAAAAGGTATCGTTGTTTGCATCTAATAAATCTGCGCCTAAAGTATCAATACGGACTTTATCCGTCATCATATCACTCCCACAACCAGCGTTACGGTTGAGCGCTGGTTGAATAAAATGGTGTAAGAAAATGAATCGCCATGCATTAAAGCGGGCACAATATATGGCTTTTTAGAACCGCGTTCAACGTTTTATTGATTAAGCTATATTTACGTTATTTTTACACTGCAAAATTAACGCATAACGCATTGATAAAAAAGAAGTGTTTTAAAGGATGAAAGACCTTTAAAATTGTAATTATTAGTGAGGGATTCTCGCAATTTTTATTACTGCCGCCTGGCTATTGCTGGCGAAAGATTTCCGCCAGCAATGGTATGACTTAGTGCAGTTCAACCGCATAATTCGTTAAAGGTGTGACTTTTTTCACCAACTTGTTGTTATATAAAAACTGTTCATAAGCTTCATAACGAGGTTTATCCATCGCTGCCGGATCGCTGGCAAACAGAGGAAGAGTTTTCAGCCAGGCCTGCTTGTTCAGCTCCGTGTTAAGTTCAGGATGCGCGTCGGCAAACGCCTGCCAGGTTTCCTGCGGATGAGCGCGAAGGTAAGCAACGCCTTTTTGCAGCGCTTGCAGGAACGTCCTGATTTTCGGCGCGTTGACGTCGTCCCGGTTGGCGACAATCACCAGCTCATCGTAGGCCGGGACGCCGTAATCCTCGACGTTCATCACCTGCGGATCTTTCCCCTGAAGCTGCAGTTCCAGCGCTTCGATATTACGATAGCCGCCAATCACCGCATCGACCTGTCCGGCCAGCAGGGCGCTGGTCAGCTGAAAGTTAACATTGATGAGCTTGATGCTTTTGGGATCGATTTTCGCGTGCTGTGCCATAGTGGCCAGCGTCGCTTGCTCGATTCCGCTTACCGAATACCCCACTTTTTTGCCCTGCAGATCGGCGGGAGATTTGATGCTTTTATCCAGCGCGATCACCGTGTTCAGCGGCGAATTAATCAGCGTGCCGACGCGGACCAGCGGCAGACCTTCATCGGCAAAAAAATGCACCTGCGGCTGGTAGGTAATCGCCAGGTCCGCCTGGCGGGCGGCGACTAATCGCGGCGGCAGCGCCGGGTCGGACGGTGGCACAATTTTAACGTCCAGACCCGCCTCTTTAAAGGCGCCAATCTGTTCAGCCACCACGATCGGCGCGTGGTCGGGATTGATATACCAGTCCAGCACCAGGGTGAGTTTTTCATTGGCCAGCGCCTGACCGCTGAACAGCGCGGCAAGCGTTATACCGGCATAAACACGTTTACGCATGGTTAGTCCTTTTATTTAAGAGCGTCATTCCGGCGTCCAGTTAATCAGCCGGTGTAAAAAAGCATCCACCGCCAGCCACAGCAGGACGGTCAGTAGCACCAGAATAAACAGGGCTGCAAAGCAGATATCGGTTTGCAGACGGGCATTGGCGTTAAGCATGACGTAGCCCAGTCCTTCGGCTGAACCGACCCATTCGCCGATAATCGCCCCGATGGGCGCGACGGCGGCCGCCATCCGCAGACCGGAACCGAGGGCCGGAAGGGCAGCCATCATGCGGACGTGGCGCAGCTGCGCGCCAAAAGAGGCGCCCATGGTGCGCGCGAGGTCAAGATAGTCCTGGTTAACCCGGCGCAGGCCGTCAAAAAACGCCGAGGTGACGGGAAAGAAGATCACCAGCACCGCCATCATAACCTTGGCGCTCATCCCGAAGCCGAACCACAGCACCAGCAGCGGGGCAAGGGCAAAGACCGGGATCGCCTGGCTGGTCAGCACCAGCGGCATCAGCCAACGCTGAAGGCGCGGCGAAACAATCATGCACAGCGCCAGTATCACGCCGAGCATAACGCCGAGCGCGAGACCGCTGAGGATCTCGCTTAATGTGATCAGCGTGTGCCCACCGAGGTAGGCGCGGTTAACCCACAGGGCACTTGCCACCGTCGAAGGCGAAGGCAGCAGAAAGGCGGGAATGCCGCTGCGGGTCACCAGCCACCAAATCAGGAGCAGGCCGCAGAACACCACGGCGGCGCGAAACAGTTTTGCGCTCATTCGTTAGCCCTTATCAGCTGTTGCAGCAACTCCGCCTGACCGGCTAATAGCGCCGGATCGTCCGGCGCGCGCGGCGGTATGCCGGACAAGCGATGCGTGTCGTCAATCCCGCCGGGGGCCGGGGAAAGGACGAGCAGACGGTGGCTCAGACGGCAGGCTTCCATCGGATCGTGGGTGATCAGTACAACGGTCCGGTTCACCAACAGCCGGGCGGCCAGGGACTGAATACGCGTGCGGGTGATCGTGTCGAGCGCGGAAAAGGGCTCGTCCATCAGCACGATGGGCCGGTCTTCGTAGAGCGTACGCGCCAGCGCCGCACGCTGACGCATGCCGCCGGAGAGAGCGGCCGGGCGGTCATCGGCGCAGTGTTCAAGCCCAACCTGCTGTAGCAGCGTGGTCACGCGCAGGTGATCGATGCGCTCCCCGCGCAGGCGCGCCCCCAGCGAGACGTTGTCGCGCACGCTTAGCCACGGGTAAAGCAGATCTTTTTGCCCCATCCACGCCAGGCGTCCGGCAATCGCCAGGCCATCGCTGGCGCGAACTTCGCCCCCAGAGGCTTTCGCCAGCCCGGCGATGATACGCAGGAGGCTGGTTTTACCGGCGCCGCTGGCCCCCAGCAGCGAGCTCCACTGGCCGCCAGGAATAGAGAACGTCAAATTGTCGAAGATCGGTCGTAAACCAAAGCGCAGGCTCAGTCCGCGTACTTCGATGCCGGGAGCCATCACGCCTGGCGCTCCGCGAGGACGTTAAGGCCCATTTGCCAGAAGTTAGCCTCCAGGCGCGTAGCGGTCGTAAAAATGGCGCTGAGTTCGGCAAAACGCGCTTCGCCGCCGCGCTGCTGCCAGAGGGTTTCCAGCAGGTTTAAGGCTGCATTGACGCCGTTAAGGTAGCCCTCATCACCGTAGTTGCGGATCCACGAGGCATACGGGTTGGCAGTCAGCCGGGTCGCCGGGTCGTGCAGCAGACCGAGGCCGATTTCCGCATAGCCGGCCACGCAGGGCATCAGCGCCGCTAGTAGATCCAGCGCATCGCCGGCGTGGCCGATGTCCAGTACGTAGCGGGTATAATTTACCGTTTCAGCGGCTTCCTCTTCAGCCGCCATCGTCGCTTCATCCAGCCCCCATCCCGTACAGTAGCCGACGTGCAGCGGCAGTTCGTCGAGAATGGCGTTCATGGACGCGGCGGCAACGCGCATTTCCGCGAGGGTACGCAGCTTGCTCACCAGCAGCGCGTAGCTGCGTGCAAAGTGGATCAGGAACAGGTAGTCCTGCGTCAGATAGCGACGGAAAGCGGGTTCGGGAAGGGTGCCGTCGGCAAGCTGGCGCAGGAAGGGATGGGCGATGTAGCGCTGCCAGTCAGCACCGGCCTGCAGGCGCAGTCGACCATAAATACCCTGAGTAAATGCGGGAAGAATCACAGGACCTCCTGATAATAGGGAGATCCGGGCGTGCTGAAAGAAGTGTGAACAGGCAATGGCGGAAAACTGGCGGAAATGCCGACCCGTCCCTTCGCTGGCATGACCCAGATCAGGTTCAAAGGGTTCGGCTTACGCCATCTCAGCCCTCACGGGACACCCCTCGGTTTGGCACCTGTTATACGACATTCGCTTTTTGATTACAATGCTGTGAATTTGCCGAGAATTGGTGACACTGTCACGTTAAGACACTGCGATAAATGGCCGTTGTGCATCATTTTGGCCCGGTGGCGGCTGGCGTCTTGCCGGGCGCAGAACGGCCCGATTCTCTTTGGCCGGGCAAGGCGTCAGCCGCCGCCCGGCAAATATTATTTATGGATTAATGGAAATCGACCCAGCTGGCGCCACTGTCTGCTGAACGTACGCAGTTCTCAACCCAATGCACGCCGAGCGCACCGGCTTTGGCATCCGGGTACCAGAAGTTTTCCAGCAAAGCAGCGTCGCGACGATCGGTAGCATCCATGGCGATGGCGAAGCGGCGGTACAAATTCGACCAGGCCTCAAACAGCCCTTCGGGATGGCCGCCGCCGATCCGGTCATCGTGCAGAGCCAGCGGGTCCAGATAGGGCATACCGCGTTCGAGAATGCGCACCGGCTCGCCCTGAATCTCATAGCGCAGCTGATTCGGCTGTTCATCCCACCACTCAAGGCTGGCTTTTTCTCCGACGATACGGACTTTCTGCCCGTGCATTGAGCCGCTGTTGACCGCCGAGCACCACATCGAACCCACGGCGCCGTTGTCGTACTCCATCAGCACATGCGCGTTATCCTCCAGCGGCGCGCGGCTTTTGACAAAGCTCTGGCGGGAGCACATCAGGCGAGTGATATTGAGCTTCGGCGCCATGGTCTCCGCCAGAAACAGCGGGTGAGTGGCGAGATCGCCCAGAACGTAGCTGGGGCCAACAAACTTCGGGTTCACTCGCCAGCGGGTACTGGGGTTTTCCTGCTCCACAGGCTGGTTATGAAAACCGTGGGCGAACTGCATATTGATAATGCGGATCTCGCCCAGCAGCCCCTGCTCAATCATCTGCCGCGCCTGCAGAATCAGCTGATGACCGGCGTAGCCGTAAGTCACGCCGATGATTTTGCGCTGTATTTCGCTCAGGGCCACCAGCGCATCGGCCTCTTCGCCGGTAAAACAGAGCGGTTTTTCGCAGACCACATGCAATCCGGCCTCCAGCGCTGCTCGGCAAATGGCGTAGTGGGTATTGTTCGGCGTAGCGATGGAAACGGCTTCAATACCGTCCTCCCGCGCGGCCTCTTCGCGAAACAGCGTTTCGTAGTCGGGGTAACAGCGCCCGGCCTCCACGCCCAGCTGCTGGCCAAACTCACGCCCGCGCTGAGCGTCAATATCGAAGGCCCCGGCCAGCAGGGTAAACGTGCCGTCGCGCAGCGCCGCGGAGCGGTGAATATAGCCAATCTGGCTGCTTCCGCCGCCGCCCACCATACCCCAGCGTAACGACCGGCCAACAGGTTTAATACCGTTAATCATGTTTCATCTCCCGATTAAAAACCAACCGAATGCAGGTAGCGCAGGCTTTCCGTGACCGCCTTAAGGCTGCCCTCGACGTTGCGCGGGTCGCGCTCTTGTTCAATGGTGATCCAGCCTTGATAGCCGCGTTTGTCGAGAAAGGCGCGTACCGCCGGATAATCAATGGCGCCGCTGCCGAGCGGACACATCACGCCCTCCGCGCAGGCAGAGAAGAAGTCGATGCCGCGGGAAATCACGCGCCTGAATACCTGCGGATCGACATCTTTAAAGTGCAGGTAGTCAAGGCGATCAAAATGGCGATCCAGCCAGCTGATGGGGTCCATACCCGAATAGAAGAGATGGCCGGTGTCGAGACACAATCCGGCAACATCATGGGGGATTTGCGCCGCGAGCAGGTCGATTTCGTCGGCAAACTCGATGCAGCCGCCGGCGTGAGGATGGATAACCGGGCGAACGCCGTACTCCTGCCACGCCAGTTGGCTGATGGTAATAATATGGCCGATCATCCGCTGCCAGTCGTCGGGAGAGAGGCGGGGCGCCAGTTCGCTGTGTCCGGCGTATTTCGCCCGCAGCGGATTGCCGAAATCAATAATCACCAGATAAGGCGGCTGGAAGGGGTTGCCCGGCGTCTTTTCCGCCGAAGGAACCTGCGACAGGTTGCGGCAAATGTTATGCGTCAGTGCGACAATGTTCGCAAAGTTCTCTTCGCTGACCAGATCGTCAAAGATCGTTCCGGCCACCAGCGACAGCCCCTGCTTATTCAGCGCGGCGCTGAGTTCATCGGCTCGGGTCGGCAGATAGCTCCACGGCCCCAGTTCAATACTTTTATAACCGGCCGTCGCCGCCTCTTCCAGCACCTTGGTCCACGGCGGCAGGTAAGGATTTTTGGGATCATCGACGCCCCAGCTGCACGGCGCGTTGGCAATATGTATGGTCATGATGGCTTCCTTTTCAGATGAGGAGAAAACATGACCAGTATTGAATGAAAATTTCATCTTCAACAATCATGAAATTTAAATTCTTTGATGGAATTCAAGGTTTATTTTGATGTCTTAATTGATAGTTTTTTATCAAATGTAGCGCTGAAGCGGAGCGCGGAGAATATACCCGCGCTTTCGCCGATCAGAGGTTTTCTTTGGTGAGTAAATCAAAAGGCTGCAGGGCGTTAATAAACGTCGCCTGCGGCTGGTGAGCGCACTGGACAAAGGCATCGACGGTCGCTGAGGCGAATTCGGCAAGCCGATGAGCCAGCATGAGATCGATTGTCCCGTCGATTAGCGCCAGCTCGCCGTGGTCTACCGGGCCATGACAAATCAGCGTGACCTGATGCTGACGCTGATGCGCATGCAGCGCGGCGATAATCCCTTCCACGCCGCCGCAGGGCGCGTAGATGGCCTCCAGATCGGGATAACGCTGCAGCATCTCCTCCGTCACCCGGCGGGCGATATCGGCGCGTTCGTGGCTGCGTACAGGCTCCAGCACCCGGTCGCCTTTGCCATGTTCGCGCAGGTAGGAACGGAAACTTATCTCGCAGCTTTCCTGACAAATAAATCGGTTATCGCCGACGATAATGCCGATTTCGCCGCTTCCATGACACAGCCTGTCCACCGCCCAACCGGCGGTGCGGCCCGCTTTCTGATTATCCAGCCCAATGTAGCCGGTGCGTTGCGGGATGCTCATATCGGAGAGCAGGGTAAAGACGCGCACGCCTTTATCAACGGCCTGAGCAACGGCATGGCGGATAAGCGGATTATCCAGCGCCACAATACCGATTGCGTCAACCTCTTCGCTGAGGCGGGCGATTGCGGCAACCATGTCGTCAATGGCGTTAATGTCATAATGCAGAAACACCGGCGCCTGTGCCGGACTATGCCAGGGCAATGCCGCCTGCTCAAGCGCCTGCGCCAGCTGATGGTAAAACGAGTGCGACTCCTGCAGCAGGATGAACCCCATTCTCAGCGGGATCGCCGACTGACCGGCTGCCAGCCGATACTGCGATTGTTCGAGCGCAAAGCCTAAGCGCCTGGCGGACTCAAGCACTTTACGTTCGGTGCTCTCTTTCACGGGAGTTCGTTTATTCAACACTCTGTCCACCGTCGCGATACCGACTCTGGCGTCTCTGGCTATATCCTTCATGGTGACTTTTTTCGCTGACATTGTTCTCTTCCTGTGAGGTGATTGATAAAAATCTATCATTATTGTGGCGGATAAAAAGCGAAGCCACTCAGGGTTTATGCAAATCAGCAAAATGACCCGCTTCATTGAGCTGGTATTCAGGCGCCAGGGTCTACACTAAGTGCATCCCCATTATGGAACAGGATGTCATGACTTATTCCCTCTCAAAAAAATTCCTTACCGCCACCTCTGCGCTGCTATTGCTTTCCATGAGCGCTGTTCCGGCTAGCGCCGCTACCGACAGCACCGATGCCGTCTCTCCGCTCAGCGCGGAGAACGGGTTAAGCGAAGCGGCTAAGCAATATTTTCTGCGTTATCCTTCCCACAGCGGCGTGAACGGTAAAACCGCGCGCGAAGATACCGCGGCGGTCTTTATTCCCTTTGGCGCCACGCCGGAAGGGGGATGGCCGGTGGTGGTCTGGGCTCACGGTACCGTTGGCGTGGCGAATCACTGCGCGCCGTCGTTAAACCCGCGCAGCGATCGCGATAAGCAGTATCTGAACACCTGGCTGTCGCTGGGCTATGCGGTGGTCGCGCCGGATTATGCCGGTCTGGGCTCGTCCGGGCTGCACCACTATCTGAACGCCCGCGGCGAAGCGTGGAGCGTACTTGACAGCGTTCGCGCCGCCCTGAAACAGTTTCCGCTCAAAAATGAACTTATTCTGGTAGGACAGTCGCAGGGGGCGCATGCCGCCTTCGCCAGCGCCGGCTATCAGCCGCAATATGCACCCGAGCTTAATATTCGCGCAACGGTGCTGACCGGTACGCCTTATTTTGAAAAAGGGACCACCGCAGCCGACATTCTTCCGCCGGCAGGCGGCAAAGCGCCGAGCGGCGGCGATCCGAAAATTCCGTATATTTTCTATATTTATCTTTCAGCTGCCGACAGCAACCCGCAGCTCAATCCCGCCGACTATTTCCAGGACAAAGCGCTACCGCTGCTGAAAGAGGCGAACCATTTATGCATTACACCGCTCAACGATGAGGTGATGAAGGCCGGTCTCAATGCGGCGAATGCCCTCAAACCGGGAGTGGATTCGCTGTTAAACGCCAGCGTAGAAACCATGCTCTACCCGACGCTAAAAATCGATCATCCGGTATTTATCGGTATAGGCAGCGTCGATATCAACGTTCCGACGGCGATGCAAAAACGCTTTGCGGATGCGGTTAAAAGCGCAGGAACCCGGGCGGACGTGCATATTTATGAGGGGCTGGATCATAGCGGAACGGTTAACCCGTCATTGCGCGACTCGGTGCCGTTTTTGATTAAGACGCTCAACGATAAGCGGTAATGGTGAGGGTCGATGAGCCGCCCTGAGCGATGGGGCGGTTCAGCGCAGGTATGACGTCGATTACCAGTATTTGGGGATCAGATAGCCATACATAACGACCGCGACAACAATCATCAGCGTAATAATTGCCCAGTCTGCTTTTAATGATTTTACTGCCTTCATAAGTTCCTCTTTTTTCTATGAATCACCGGGTAACGTTACCGCCGCCGCCCGCACCGAAAGGTGATGAAGATCACACAATAACATTTGTCGTACAAATAAAGTGTGTCGATTTTTAAATATTGTTAGCAATATTTTGTCCGCTCATTCGTCTACCTCTGCACAGGTTACTATTCACAAGCGTTATGAGGTAAACAAAGCATGAGAGATTTCGACAGGCGCGAGCAGCGCCATCAGCACCGTTTTGGTGACCACAGAATGGCAAAACCGCTTCTCATCGGCGCGGCATTAATCATCGTTCTCGGGCTGCTGGTCATGTCGCTATGGAATGCGCTACTGCCCGCTATCCTTGGGGTAAAGAGCATCGGCTTCTGGCAGGCGTTAGGTCTTCTGGCGCTGTCGCGGATCCTGTTTGGCGGTCTCGGTTTTCGCCCGGGAATGTTCGGTATGGGACAGGCGCGGCGTCGAATGCATGAACGCTGGATGAAGATGAGTCCCGAGCAGCGCGATGAGTTTGTACAGCGCTTTGGTCATCGCGGGCATCGTGGCCACTGCGGCTGGCGCGATCGTCGTAGCGAAAATGCGCCGCAGCAGGAGCCTGCGGTGAAAAATACGGATCCCGAGTGAGCGCAATGAAAAACGGCATCGCGACGCCATCGCGGCTGATTTCCGCTCTCGACGCCTGCCGGACGAAGCTGAAGGCGTTTATTCGCGCCCGGATCCCGCAAAGGGATGAGGCGGACGATATCCTGCAAGAAGTGACTTATCAGCTGATCCGCGTCGAGCAACCGGTGGAGAATATTGCCGCCTGGCTGTTCCGGGCCGCGCGAAACGAGATGACCGACAGGGCGAGAAAAAAGCGTGAGCTGCCGCTGGCAGGCGATTTCAGCGAGGAAGAAGAGGGTGGCTTTCCGGAGGATGAGCTGGCCGAGACGCTATTTGGCGTTGCGCAAACGCCGGAGGAGGCGTATCTGAAAACGCTGCTCTGGGAGGCGGTAAACCAGGCGCTCGCGGAACTGCCGCCCGCCCAGCGCGAAGCATTCGAGAAAACCGAACTGCAGGGCTACAGCTATCGGGAGCTGGCCGAAGAGACCGGCGCAAGCGAGCAGGCGCTGCTGTCGCGTAAGCATAAAGCGGTACTCTACCTGCGAACCCGCCTGCGCGCGCTGTATGACGATCTGCTCGCCGATTAGTCTTTCTTCGGCCTCTGGCGCGGGGCCGAAGACCTGGTCTTTATCCGCTTAGCAGAATAAGGGCGGCGACAGGCCTGAAAGTGGCTGCGTAAACCTGGATTATGGCCGGTAGCCCCAGGCCTTGAGAAAGACGGTAATCGCGCACTCCGCGAGCTGTTCCAGCTTCTCCGGCTCCACCGCTTTTTGCGCAATTAAGGCCCCCGGCAGCGGATAGCCCATAATCGCGCCGAGAAACGCCGTTGCTTCGAGCTCCGGATCGCTGATGGTCAGCAAACCTTCGTTTTTTTTCTGCGCCAGTATCTCGCTCAGTGCCTGCAAAACGCGCCCTGAGGGGCGCTGTTCGAGCGTGACGTAGAGTTCGGGCTTTTGCACCAGCACCTGGATCAGCAGGCGTTGAAAGTGAATATTCTCCGGCGCATAAAAGTGCGCTTGCACCACTTTCGCAAACCCGCGCAGCAGCGCGGGAAAATCCTGCTGACGCTCCTGCAAAAGCTGGCGCAGAGGCGGCTGCATGGTGTCATTGAGAAACGCAAATGTCTCCAGCAGCAGCGCGTCTTTACCGCCGGGGAAATGACTGTAGAGCGTCGGCCGCGAGGTTCCCGCTTCGGCGGCAATCGTATCCAGCGACACATCAAGCCCGTGCCTGAGAAACAGCTCGCGGGCGGTTTGTAAAATGCGTGGGCGGGCTTTCATTGGCCGCCCGCGTTGATTTCCCATCAATTGAGTCCTTACCGTTTGCGCCCTTTAAGGCGCATCATTCCTTGCTGTACCAGCAGGAAAAAGAGTGGAACGAAGAGCAAGGTCAGCAGCGTCCCGGTGAGCATACCGCCGATCACCGCGGTGCCAATCTCCCGTTGGCTGGAAGCGCCGGCACCGGTAGAGAGTACCAGAGGGATAACGCCGACAACAAATGCAAGTGAGGTCATAATGATGGGGCGTAAGCGCAGACGAGCGCCCTCCAGCGCCGCGTCGGATAAGGTTTTTCCTTGCTGAAACTGCGCCAGCGCGAATTCAACGATCAGAATCGCATTTTTGGCGGAAAGCCCCATGGTCGTCAGCATACCGACCTGGAAGTAGATATCGTTTTCATATCCGGCGAGCAGCGACGCGCTCACGGCCCCCAGAATCCCCAACGGCACGATCAGCAGTACGGCGACCGGAATCGACCAGCTTTCATACAAGGCGGCCAGACACAAAAACATAAAGGCCAGCGACGCCAGATATACCCATAGCGTTTGCACTGAAGAGGCCTGCTCCTGCCAGGACAAACCGCTCCATTGCAGATCAAACCCGCTCAGCGTGCCCACCAGTTCGGCCATTTCCGCCATCGCCGAACCGGAGCTGACGCCCGATGCCGCATTGCCCTGGAACTGCACGGCTGACAGTCCGTTAAAACGCTGAAGCATCTGCGGCCCGGTGGTCCAGCGCCAGGATGAGAAGCTGTCGAAGGAGGCCATGTTGTTGCTGTCGCCGCGGACAAACCAGGCGGATAAGTTTTCCGGCGTCGAACGCCAGGCTGCGTCTCCCTGCATGTACACGCGCTTGACGCGCCCGCGATCGATAAAGTCGTTAATGTACACGCCGCCCCAGGCCGCAGAGAGAGTGCTGTTTATCGCGGCCTGATCCAACCCCTGGGCCTGCGCTTTCTGTCTGTCAACATCGACCTGCAGCTGCGCCTTCTCCTCCAGGCTGTTAATGCGCACCGCATCCAGTTCTGGCTGTTGTCTGGCGGCAGCGAGCAGGGTGTTTTGCGCCTCGATGAGCGACGGGCTGCCGTTTTGCGCGCTATCCTGTAGCCAGAGTTCAAAGCCGCTCGACTGCCCGAGCCCGCGTACGGTGGGTGGCGACATCACGCTGATGCTGGCCAGCCGGGAGGTTTTAACAAAGTACTGGTTCGCCCGGGCAATGATCGCCTGAGCGCTGTTCTGTTCTCCGGGACGCGCATCCCAGTGTTTGAGTTCGGCGAAGGCCATGCCGACGTTCTGCCCGCTGCCGGCGTTATTTCTGCCGGTAACCATAAAGATGACGTTGAGGTTATTCTCTTCCTCGCTCATGAAATAGCGGCTAATTTCCGCGCCGACCTCTTCGGTCATCGACATCGGCGAGCCGGAGGGAAGCGTAAACTGAACCATCACCGCGCCCTGATCCTCTTCCGGCAGAAAGCCGCCAGCCAGTTTCTGATACTGCCAGAGCATCAAAAACGTCAGCGCCAGGGCCAGCAATACAAAGCGGAAGGGGCGGACCGCTATCCGCCGGAGAATCGCCAGGTAACGATTCTGAGTGGCGGCGACGCCGCGGTTGAAACCGGAGAAGAACGGTCCTTTTTTAAGATGGCCGGGTTTGAGCAGATGGGCGCACAGCGTCGGCGTCAGGGTCAGTGCGACCAGCGCGGAAAGCACCATCGCCGAAACGATAGTCACGCTGAACTGCCGGTAGATAATCCCCACCGAGCCGCCGAAAAACGCCATCGGGATAAAAACCGCCGAGAGTACCAGCGCGATGCCAATCAGCGCGCCGGTTATCTCATTCATCGAGCGCAGCGTGGCTTCAAGCGGGGTAAGATCCTCTTCCACCATCAGGCGTTCAACGTTCTCCACCACCACGATAGCGTCATCAACCAGCAGACCGATTGCCAGCACCATCGCGAAGAGGGTGAGCGTATTGATGCTGTAGCCCAACAGGCTAAGGATGCCGAAGGTACCGAGCAGGACGACCGGCACCGTGAGGGTCGGGATCAGCGTTGCCCGCCAGCTCTGGAGAAAGAGATACATGACCGCCACCACAAAAAGAATCGCCTCAATCAGCGTGCGCACTACGCTTTCGATAGAGACCGTCACGAACGGCGTGCTGTCGCGCGGATAAGCGGCGACAACGCCCTGCGGAAAGCGGGGCGTCAGGCGTTCGACTTCTGTCCGGATCTTCTCCGCCGTCTCCAGCGCGTTGGCCCCGGAGGCCAGCTGAATTGAGATTCCGGCTGAGGGGAAACCGTTGAGCGTGGTTTGGTTTTGATAGTTTTCCGCGCCGATCTCCACCCGGGCGACATCGCGCAGATAGACCACCGAGCCGTCGCTGTTGGTGCGCAGAATAATGTTTTCAAACTGTTCGGGATGCTCAAGGCGGGACTGCGCGGTGACCGTCGCGTTCAGATACTGCCCCTCCAGCGTAGGCAGTGAACCAATTTCGCCGCTGGTGACCTGAGAATTCTGCGCCTCGACGGCGGCCTGCACATCGGAGGGCATCAAACCGTAGCTGGTCAGCTGCAGCGGATTGAGCCAGATGCGCATCGCGTACTGGGCGCCGAAAACGGTCGTTTCCCCCACGCCTTCCACCCGGCTCAGCGGCTCCTGCAGGGAGCTAACGAGAAAGTCGCTGATATCAAGGCTGGTTAGCGTTCGAGTTTGATCGTACAGGGCCACCACCATCAGGCTGTCACCCTGTGACTTGGTTACCGTAAGGCCTTGCTGCTGCACCTCTTGAGGCAAACGCGTAATGGCCTGATTAACGGCATTTTGTACCTGCACCTGCGCCATATCGGGATCAATGCGTTGATCGAAACTGAGACTAATACGCGCCTGGCCTGCTGAACTGCTGCTGGAGGAAAAATAGAGCAGGCCGTCGATGCCTTTAATCTGCTGCTCCAGCACCTGGGTCACGCTGTCTTCAACGGTTTCAGCCGAGGCGCCGGGGTAGTTGGCGGTGACGTTGACGCCGGGAGGAGCAATATCCGGATATTGTTCAACGGGCAGGGTCAGCAGGGCGAAAGCGCCGGTCGCCATAATACAGATGGCGATGACGGCGGCAAAAACCGGGCGAAACACAAAAAAGCGAGCCAGCATCGTTATGCACCTACGGTCAGTTGAGGGATTCTTGTAGCGCAAACACGGCCGGCGGTTCGCTTAGCCCGGAAGATGGGGGAAATACCGGCGTGGGTGGAGCCGGTAGCGCCGCATCCAGCGCCCTCGACAGAAAAAAGCGGCTGATTTCAGAACATGCAGTCGTACGCTGGTATTCACCCCATAGAAAGTCATAGGTCTGAATGCTGAAAATATTCTGCTGCAGTAAAAAATGCAGATAGCGTTGGCGCTGCTCCGCCTGCTGGCTAACGAGCAGGGCGTGACATAGCCTGGCCTGAGCCGGCTCATCTACACGTGAACATGCCGCCTGAATCTGCTGATCCTGCGTAGCCAGACTCAGCAATGCGGCCTTCGCTACGCAGGAAAGAAATGATAATCCAATGAAACAAAACAGCTTTGCCCATCTTCCTTCGTTGAACATCCGCCTAACCCCGTCAGTTTATTTACTTTACAGTAAAGTAAATAAACTATTTAAACAAGTACCCATCTGTACGAGGCGAAAATGGGTAAAGCGGCGGGAATGATGAGCAGAGGAGCTCTGCTCAGGCTCAGAACATGCCGTTGCCGCTGGCGGTTTTCTGCGGAACGTTCTGGGTCACGTCCCAGTGCTCAACGATTTTATGCTGTTCATCAACGCGGAAGATATCGATAATCGCCCGCGTCACTCCCGGCTCGCGACCGGTTACCTCCACGTGGAGGATCACATGATCGCCGTCGACAAAGGCCTGCTTGATAACGCTGCGCGAGTCGGGATATTTACTCTTCAGGAAGGCGATAAACTGCTGAAAGCCTTCAACGCCGTCTTTCGCCATCGGGTTATGCTGTATGTAGCGGTCTCCGAGATAGGGCCTGGCGGCGGCAAAGTCCTTGTCATTTAACGCTTTGTTATAAAAATCAATGACGTTCTTCTTATTCAGCTGTTCGCTTTCACTGTTGCCCGCAAAAACAGCGGGCGACAGGGCGCAAAACAGGGAAAAGGCGATGAGCGATTTTTTCAACATACATCCTCCGGCGGTGATTGTAGTAACAGGCATCTGGCCTGTCAGGGGGAATCAGCCTCCCCAGCGGCCTTTGAGGTAGTTAACGGCCTGCTGGGTCTGCGGCTGATTAAGGTAATTCTCTCTGAACAGAATAGTGCCCTGAATTTGCGGCATGGATTCATTCAGATCAAGCTGCTTTTTCAGCTCCGGCACGCCGCCGCTAATCATCCAGTCAGGCTCGCTCTTTGACGGTTCGCCAACTTTGTACAGCGCCACGCCAATATAAAGCCGGGTGTGGGTAGGCTTCACCACCTCAGCCCACCACTTTGCCAGCACATCGTAGCGCGCGGCGTCGCGGGCGAAGGGCCAGTAAATTTGCGGCGCGATATAGTCCAGCCATCCCTGCTGAACCCACAGGCGGGTATCCGCGTAAGACTCATCGTAGGCCGCCGCGCCGCGGGTATCGGACCCGGACGGATCGTGAGAGCGATTGCGCCAGACGCCCGCCGGGCTGACGCCGAATTCTACGGCGGGGTTCAGCTGCTTGATAGTGCGGGAAACCTGCTCAATCAGCAGCTGGGTATTGTGCCGCCGCCAGTCCGCTTTGGCAGCAAAGCCCTGGCCATACTGCTGGAACGTCCGATTGTCGTTCAGCTTCGACCCCGGCGTTTCGGTATAGAAGTAATCATCGAACTGGACGCCGTCTACCGGATAGCGCTCTACGACCTCTGCCACGATGCTGGTGATCCAGTCGCGCACTTCCGGGATCCCCGGGTCGAGAACGAAACGGTCTCCGGAGGTACGGATCCACTCCGGATGCAGGACATAGACGCTGGCGGGAAACTGCGAAAGGGTACCGTTAAGCTCGGTGACGGTTTTGGAGCGAGTATTGACCGAGACGCGATAGGGGTTGAACCATGCATGAACGCGCATGCCGCGCTTATGGGCTTCATCCAGCATAAACTTTAACGGATCGTAGCCCGGGTCCTCGCCGATTTTACCGGTCAGCATATCGGACCACGGCAGGATCTTCGACGGCCAGAGCGCGGTGCCATCAGGTTTCACCTGGAAAAAAACGGTATTGATACCGAGGCTTTTTAAATTATCCAGCTTGGCAATCAGCGCCTGCTGCTGCAGGGCGATGCGGCGATCGGCGGTAATGCCGCCGTTCACGGATTCCAGCGGCGGCCAGTCGAGGCGCGAGACGGTAGTCAGCCAGACGCCGCGCACCGGCTCGTGGCTTTTGGGTAACGTCGGCTGCTTTGTCGCGGGCGGCAGCGGCGTGACAAGAGAAACGGGCGGTTTACTGCCGCAGTGCGACAGCAGCAGCGCTGCAGCGATAGCTACGGCGGATGCTTTTACTTTTTTCAGGATGCTATTACGGGAGTGAATCGTCATATTTGCCAGCATTTCTGGTCAGCGCACAAAGAAGTCATTTTCGTATTATTCTAGTTTAAGTCAATAATTTAGCCATAGACAGCGCCGCTTTTGCCTCAGCAAATTTCGCGGCCAGTCGTCTGCGCCATCACGCAACGGCTGGCCATGATATATCATTGATATGCATTAAAACTTGATCGGTTCAGGGCGAGTTTAAAAAGGATTTGTTAAAATCTGGCCAAACAATTGACCGCCGGCCCCCGATGGCGAGTCTAACTGGATTAGCATAATGAACTACTCATCGTCACGCCATCGTCTGTGGATAATCCTATTTCTCATGGCATTAATCAGCCTTGGCACCGGTCTTTGCTACTGGCAGATGCAAAAAAAGGTGGATAAGGATATCCAGTCACGGCTGCAGCAGGCGATAGCCAGCCTTGATGTGACCGTTTCCCACGCCGAACAGGCCGCCGACCTGGCGGAACCTTTTATGGGAAAAAACTGCAATGAGAACGTCCTGACGGAGCTGCGCACGCTGGTGGCGACCATTCCCGACGTGCGCTCGGTAAATTTAGGGCGGGATAACGAGATCTACTGCACTTCGGTTTTTGGCGGACGCAAATTTCAGTTTGATAGTACTCAATATACCCAAGGGTCGTTGCAGTTATTCCAGGGGAACGATATTACGCCGTCTCATCCGTTAATGGTGTATAGCGAACAGGACGACCGGGGGAATACCACGCTGATAGGTATTGACGGCTATTATTTATACAATATTTTATCCGTTCTGGATGGCGATGCTCATTTGTATCTTCAGGTTGGTGATCGGGTAATGAACCGCAAAGGGGAAGTCACCACGACGCCGAAGATCAAAATTCCCGTGCGTCTGACCTCTGAGCAATTTAATTATTCGGTCATTGCCGATCGCGGCTTTGCCTCCGGCGCAGTCGCATTTATCCGCTATGAACAGCATACCCTCATCGCCATTCTTCTCGCCTCCTTGCTGCTCGCCTTTTTGTTCAGAAACTATCTCCGCTATCGGCAGACGATTGAGTACCAGCTGAGGAAGGCGATCGAGCTGAAGCAGCTCAAACCGTATATTCAGCCGATAATTAACGATGAGGACGGCGCCATTATCGGCGGCGAGGTGCTGGTACGCTGGGAACATCCCAAACAGGGATTTATTGCGCCGGATAAATTTATCTCCGTTGCGGAACAGACCGGTTTGATTAAAGACGTGACGGCGATTTGCTTTGCGGAAGTAAGCCGACAGCTCCGTCGCCAGCAGTCCCTGCTCCCTAAAGGACTCTTTATTTGCTTTAACACCAGCTCGGTTAACTTTCAGGATGACGAGATAGTCCAACTCTGCCAGACGTTTATCCAGGAGCTGAAAGAGGCGGAAGTTCGGCTCGTCCTTGAGATAACCGAGCGGGAGTCGATTGAAAATACGCTGCAAACCTCGGAGGTGACGGATAAGCTGCGGCGCATCGGGATTCAGTTTTCGTTGGATGATTTCGGTACCGGTTACGCAAACTACAGCTACATCCAGCAGTTTAATCCTGAGATTATAAAAATCGATAAGGTGTTTACCTTCAATATCGTCACCAATAATGCTTCCGCGCTGGTGGTCAAGAATATGGTGAATCTGGCGAAGAAGTTTAACTGTCAGATTATCGCCGAAGGCGTGGAGGATAAGGAGCAGCTTACAATGCTCAGGAATATGGGCATCTCTATTTACCAGGGCTACTACTTCTCACAACCGGTGCCGGTTGGCGAGTTTATCAAAATGCTGCCACGTTCATTTCGCTAGTCAGGAAAGGGCTGGTTTGTTCGATCACAAACAGGAAATTAAAAGGTGATCGACTCGGCAAAACCGAATCGTAATTTCCTGTTTCACCTGAAAATTTGTCATCATTGAGGAACAACTCAACAACACGGAGGTTGTCTTGTTCGAATCTCACCTGAATATTTTTATCCGCGCGGTTTTCGTTGAAAATATGGCGCTCAATTTTTTCCTTGGCATGTGTACTTTTCTCGCTATTTCCAAAAAGATCGATGTCGCATTTCGGCTCGGGATCACCGTGACGGCGCTGCTAGCCATTGCGACGCCGATTAACAACCTGATTTATCATCACCTACTGAAAGAAAATGCTCTGATTGAAGGCGTGGATCTCAGTTTTCTCGATTTCATCACGTTTATCGGCGTCCTTGCGGCGCTGGTGCAGATCCTGGAGATGGTGATCGACAAATATTTCCATGCGTTAAACCATGCTTTAGGGCCGTTTCTGCCGCTGTTGACCATCCACTGCGCCATTTTTGGCGCGACCATATTTATGGTGCAGCGTGAATACAGCTTCCTTGAGTCGCTGACTTATGGCACCGGATGCGGTATTGGCTGGACGCTGGCGATTGTGGCGCTGGCTGGCATTCGCGAAAAGCTGAAATATGCCAATATGCCGAAAGGGTTACGCGGATTAGGCAGCGTGTTCATTACCGCCGGACTCATGTCGCTGGGCTTTATGTCGTTCGCCGGTATTTCCCTGTAAACAGAAGTCGGGAACCATGAGAGAGTGCGTCTGGCCTGACGACGTTTTACCGAAATTCTGCCGTACACCTTTGGGCGCGCACGGCAGAAGAGGGCGCTGGCGGGCGATGAACGCGCGTCGCGGGTTCATCGCACCGGGCTTGCTGGCGGATTTCAGGGGTAGTTGAAAGCCTCTGGATGGTTTTCCAGACTGCCGCTCAGGGCTGCAAAGAGTACCGTTTTCCCATCGATGGATAATGGATCGCTAACGTTAAGCCAGGTCAGCTTTTCCTGGGATGTCTTGTCGTCAACGGTGGAAAAAACTCCGGACATTTGTCTGGATTTTTCCGACCACAGCACCGCGAGCCTCTCCGCAGCGCAATCGTGAGGTTTGCAGACGCTGAGCACCTGATAAACATCCTCGCCAAGCTTTACCGTACGCGCGGGCGTGGTCGTGCCGCCTGAACTGACCCAACCGGGCAGGTGATGTCCTTTGAGCATCTGATTAAACGCGGCGGGCTCCTTTTTGGCGAGGCTGTTCAGCGTAATATCGTCCTGTGCCATAGCGTTTGCTGACGTCGCCAGAATAGCCAGCGCGGTAAACATTTTAAGCATAATAATACTCCTGTGATCTTTCCGATTCCGTTTAACGCCTGTTAATCATGGCTCTGGTTGGCGGTGAATGCAAATTTGCTCAGCTGGCTTCTCTATATTCCGCAAATGGTCGGAAAGTGGTGATTTCATTTCTTATGGTTTTGTAAAAAAGAATGTCACTATAGAATGCGAATTACTTATAAAGCATATAAAACCGGCAGTGATTATTACTATCGCGAGCTTTTATTCAACATTTTCGTGCCGTTGGTTGAATCACCATTAAGATAACGCGTCAATAATGGCTCAATCACGGTGCTTATTCGCTTGACCGCTAACGTATAATAGAATCCAGACTATTCTGCTGTTATTTTTCGGTTAATTAATGACGGTGTCATTTCACAAAAGAAAATTTGATCGCCGGCATCGCGCTTGTTAAAGTTCGCGCCACTTTTCAGGAGGGTATGATGAAAAAGACTCAATTCATTATCGCGTGTTCTTTAATTATGGCTTCAGGCTCTGCCCTGGCAATGGGTTTTACCGCTGAGCAGGGGAAAAACTTTACCAATCTTAATATGGAAATCGGTAAGAGTTCTTCCGGCCTGTATGCGGAAAGTAACTGGATTAAAAATACTCAGGACGGAAGTCAACTTGGCGGCGTCGGCGTTGGCTACAATCTTGCGCTGGGTCCGCTCACGGCGAATATTGGCACAAAAGCCGTATATCTCGGGCCGAAGAAAGGGGACAACGGCGTCGCCTTCCCGATTGGCGGCGGCATCGATCTGGCGCTGACTGACAGTATCCATCTGTACGGCGAAGGATATTCCGCGCCGGAAGGGTTAACTAACAGCGTTAAAAATTACGTCGAAGCGAATGGCGGAATTAGCTGGACGCCGCTGACGCCGCTGACTATCAAGGCTGGCTATCGTCACGCGAGCGTTGATGGAAAAGATGGCCGCCCGGGACATACCATCATTGATGGCGCTTACGTAGGCGCTGGCGTGACTTTCTGATATGACGGTCGGGAGCGTGGGCTCCCGACATATTACTGAGTGCTGAGAAAATCTCAAAAGGCGCTTTCAGATGCTTAGCTGTTTTTGGTCTGTACCCAAAAAGCGTGAATGAGCCCTGGAATGTAGCCGAGGATCGTCAAAATAATATTGAGAATAAACGCCCAGCCAAACCCTTTTCCCAGCAATACTCCCAGCGGGGGTAGAATAATCGTTAAGACAATTCGCCAGAAACCCATAATATCTCCCTGTGTTGTTAGCTAACTTAATACTATTTTAGTGGCTGACGGTATTTTTGCAAATTTTAGCTTTTTAAATCATAAGCCTGCTAACTTTTCTGAGTTTCAAATACTACATATTTAATAAATTTCAAGGCGCTAATTTATGCCAGATATCTATATGGGATTATTCCAGGTTATTGCTTAAATTATGCTCTTCAAAGCTCAGTGGAAAATTTGTACGGAAGAGGGGGGAATTACGCGCAATGATAGCCTGCCGGGTGGGGTAAATTGCGCTACACTGCCCGTCCAGGGGATAAGATATTGACGGCGGGGTTACATGGACAACATCGTTCTTCAAAAGGTCATCGCCATCTTTCTGATGGTTTGGTGGGGTTGGGATATTCTGAAAAGAAAAAAGAAAAAGCAGAACCCCGATCCCCTTATTGCGCAGGCAAACGCTGCGGAGCGCTATCAGTGGCGCTACTTGCGTTGGGGATGGCGACTCTTGCAATTCGCCTGTGGCGGGTATTTGCTGATAATGATGGTCACCTTTCTTTTACGCTAGCGCTGGCAGGTGAAAAGAGAGCCGCTACCGCGGCTCTTTTGCTGACCAGGCACGTATCCGGAGGAGTTGCGCGCCAGCTCTTTTAGGCTACGCCGGTACCGCCATCTGAGCACCAGACCTGACCCGAAGCGTAGGAGCAGGCGTCGGAAGCCAGAAGGACGTAAAGCGGCGCAATCTCAACCGGCTGTCCCGGTCGGCCAAGCGGCGTATCCTCACCAAATTTTTGCACCTTCTCCTGCGGCTGGCCGCCGCTCGACTGCAACGGTGTCCAGTAAGGGCCAGGGGCAACGGCGTTAACGCGAATACCGCGCGGGCCAAGCTGCTGCGCCAGGGATTTAGTAAACGCTACGTTGCAGGCTTTGGTCTGGGCGTAATCCAGCAGAATCTCGCTGGGTTTAAACGCCTGCACGGAAGAGGTATTGATGATAACCGCCCCCGCAGACAGGTGACGGAGAGCGGCTTTGGTTATCCAGAACGGCGCATAGACGTTGGTTTTAAAGGTGGCATCAAACGCAGCGGTGCTCAGCTGTTCAATGGATTCGCAATACTGCTGTCTGCCGGCATTGTTCACCAGAATATCCAGCCCGCCCAGCTCGGCTACCGCTTTTTCAACCAGGGTGTCGCAAAAAGATTCAACCCGAATATCGCCGGGAATGGCGACGGCTTTTCGTCCCTCGGCCTGAATCAGCGCGATAACGGCAGCCGCGTCCGACTCTTCTTCCGGCAGGTAGCCGATGGCGACATCCGCGCCTTCACGCGCATAGGCGATAGCGACAGCGCGGCCAATACCTGAATCACCGCCGGTAATAAGCGCTTTTTTTCCCGCGAGCTTCCCGGAGCCGATATAGCTGGTCTCACCGTGGTCGGGAAGGGGCTTCATTTCAGATGCCAGCCCCGGAGCCTGCTGCGGCTGCTCAACAAACGGCGGAAGAGGATAATGTAGCGATGAATTATTTCCTGTTGTCATACCGGCCTCCTGATAAATGAAATTTAAGATTAGCCAATCGTTGTGATTGAGCGAGCAAAAAGCGTAAACCAGGAATAATTAACTTTGTAAAACCAGGAATTATTTACCTGACAATTAGTTCAACATGTAATACCAGAACAGCGCAATTTCATCTTTTTCCGCTAAAGCGTTGTAGAGATATCGATCGTATCCTCCGAGAGTAAAACCATAATTTCGATAGAAGAGGCAGGCGGGCACGTTAACGTTCTGCGTCTCAAGCTTTAATCCGGCAGCGTTCATACTGCGCGCCCAGATATGGGCGGCGGCCATGAGCTTGTTGGCCGCGCCGGCTCTGCGATGTGAGCTTTCAATGGCAATATAATCGACGGAAATAAACCTGTTCCAGCTCAGGGATGCGGTGATAAAACCGGCCACCTGTCCCGCTTCGGTTTCGGCAATCAGGAATATTGCATCCGGATTAATACAGTGGTTTTCCAGCGTCTGGATATCCAGCTCATAGGTTTTATTATAAGCGCAGGGAAGTGTCTCAATTTTCAGATCATTATTGATGAAAGGGCCTCTGGCAACCTGGCTGACCGTGAAGGAAAAATCACAATATTCGAGGCGAGCAAGGTCAGAATTTAATCCTTTACGAATCTGCATAGCATTCCTTATTTTTTAGCGATTTATTAATGATAGACAACGTCGTTAAAAATAACAGTCAGGCCATCAACAGCGCATTCGTCCAAACCTGGGCTAATCTTATATTTCATGCTGCATTTCCTGCAGGTCGTTTGAGGACATTGAATGGAATCCATATCGTTTAAAAAGCATTGGGGGGCGGAATTCATTTCCGCGGATATTGTCCGCTTTCGCGTCTGGGCCGAAGGTCAAAAGTCGATGACGCTTAGCCTGAGAGACCGGGATATTGCGATGGAAGCCGTGGGAAATGGCTGGTTCCAGATCGATGTCCCTGGCGTTAAGCACGGGGATGAATATCAGCTTCGTTTAGCCGACGGCCGCCTCATTCCCGACCCGGCCACCCGCGCGCAGCGCGATGATGTCAATGGCCCCTCAGTAGTGATCGATCCCCGACGCTATCAACCGGTTAACCGTGACTGGAAAGGGCGTCCCTGGGAAGAAACCGTGATATATGAACTTCATCCGGGCACCTTTACGCCAGAAGGCACCTTTGTCGCCGCTATCGAAAAGCTCCCCTGGCTGGCAGAGTTGGGGATCACCCAGATAGAGGTTATGCCGGTGTCTCAGTTTGGTGGTTCGCGCGGCTGGGGCTACGACGGGGTACTACTTTATGCCCCGCACTCAGCTTATGGTACCCCGGCGGATTTTCACGCCTTCATCGATGCCGCTCACGGGTTAGGGCTTTCGGTGGTTCTCGATATCGTGCTGAACCATTTTGGTCCGGAAGGCAACTATCTCTCTTTGCTGTCGCCGGGCTTTTTTCATCAGGACCGAATGACCCCCTGGGGTAATGCCATCGCCTATGAAAACGAGGCCGTGCGTCAGTATATTACCGATGCGCCGCTGTTCTGGCTTACCGAGTATCAACTTGATGGGCTGCGCTTTGATGCTATTGACCAGATTGAAGATCGCTCCGCCCGGCACGTGCTGATAGAAATAGCCGAGAATATCCGCGCGGCTATACCCGACCGCCATATTCACCTGACGACGGAAGATAGCCGTAACGTGATTTTCCTCCACCCGCACGATGAAAACGGGCACACACCGCTGTTTACCGCTGAATGGAATGATGACTTCCATAATGCCGCGCACGTTTTCGCGACCGGTGAAACCCATGCGTATTATCAGGATTTTGCGCATCAGCCGGCAAAGAATGTCGCTCGGGCGCTGGCGGAAGGATTTGTCTATCAGGGGGAGGTCTCTCCACAAACCGGGCAACCTCGCGGCGTCTCCTGCGCCGTTCAGCCACCGCAGTTCTTTGTCGACTTTATTCAGAATCACGATCAAACCGGGAACCGAGCCCATGGCGAAAGGCTTATCTCCCTGGCCGGCGCTGAGAAAACGCGCGTGCTGCTTGCCGCATTGCTTCTCTCTCCCCACATTCCCTTACTGTTTATGGGCGAAGAGTATGGTGAAACCCATCCTTTTCTATTTTTTACCGATTTTCAGGGTGCTCTCGCCAAAGCGGTAAGAGAAGGGCGGGCAAAAGAGTTTGCCGGACACGCAGGGCATGATGCCTCCGTTCCGGATCCGAACGATCCTCAAACCTTTATCCGCTCTAAGCTCGACTGGCAGAAGGCGGCAAGCGAGGAGGGGAAATCCTGGCTGCGCTTTACCCGCAACCTTATCTTACTGCGCCATCGCTATATCGTCCCGCTGCTCGCGGCAGGGGGCACCGTGGAAGGCAGGATCCTGCACGCGGCGGCGCATGCGCTGGCGGTGAGCTGGCGCTTCCCCGACGGGACGCTCTCCGTGGCGCTGAATATCGGCGCGGACCCCGTGACGATGCCGGAGATACCGGGAGAGGTCATTTTTAGCTGGCCGGAGCGGCAGGAAGCGTTAACGCCAAACAGCATTGTTGTCCGTTTTGCACATGGAGAAGCTTCATCATGATCCCTTCCGCAACCTACCGTATTCAATTCCGTAATGGTATGACCTTCGATCGCGCGGCGGCGCTGGCCCCGTATCTGAAAGCGCTGGGTATTAGCCATCTTTACGCGTCGCCGATATTTACGGCGACCACCGGCTCCACCCATGGCTATGATATTACCGATCCAAACGAAATCGACCCGGCTATTGGCGGGCGCGAAGGGTTTGACCGGCTGGTAAAGGCGCTGCGGAGCGCACAAATTGGCCTGATTCTGGATATTGTCCCCAACCATATGGCGACCTCTCTGGAGAATCGCTGGTGGCGGGACGTCATTGAACAGGGTAAGCACAGCGCCTGGGCCAATTATTTCGATATTGACTGGACGCGTCCCGTTACGCTGCCGTTTCTGGGGGATACCTTTGAGGCAGAGCTGGAGAGCGGGGCGCTTGAGCTTAAGCGCGATCCTGAAACGGGGAAACCGGCGTTCGTCTATTACGACCAGGCCTGGCCGCTGAATCCTGAAAGTCTGGCAACAGGTGAGCAACTACTAACTTCGCCGGATCGCGACGCGATTGTGGCGCTGCACGAGGCGCAAAGCTGGCGGCTGATGTCGTGGCGGGAAGCGCCCAGACAGCTCTCCTGGCGGCGCTTTTTCGAAATTACGGGCCTGATTGGCGTCAGGGTCGAAGAACAGGCGGTATTCGACGATACTCACCGTCTTATTCTTGAACTGGTACATGCCGGTATCGTCGATGGTCTGCGCATCGATCATATCGATGGGCTTGCCGACCCATTAGGGTATTTGCAGCGTCTGCGCCAGGCCGCCGGGCCAGAATGCTACATTACGGTGGAAAAAATTCTTGCGAAAGGCGAGCAGCTTCCCGCTGATTGGCCCGTCTCCGGCACCACCGGATATGAGTTTATCGCTTCGCTGGCTGAAGTGCTGGTGGATGACAATAATCTCGACCAGCTGCAGCAGGTGCATGACGAAGCGCTCGGCGGCTCGGTAGATCGTCACCAGGCGCTGCGTGAGGCGAAAGGGCTGATGGCGGATCGCAACTTTGAGGGCGAATTTACCACTTTGTTGAGGCTGGCCATCGAACTGGCGCAGCGTAATAGCATGGAGGTTGAAAGCGAAGCGCTGCGCCACGCATTACGTGAACTGCTGCTGGCCTTTCCGGTATATCGCACCTACGGTACCGCTGAGGGGATGAGCGCCGAGGATATTACGCTATTAAACCGGGTCGTCGATCGGGTTAACGCTCGGGAAAACCGCCCCGATCCCAGGGCCCTTGAGGTCATTATCGCTATCCTGACCGGCAATTTACAAACAAGTAGCCTCGATGCCGCCTCGCTTTTCAGGACCCGTTTTCAACAGCTGACAGGGCCGTTAATGGCTAAATCGGTCGAGGATACGCTGTTCTTCCGCCATAACCTCGATCTGGCGCTGAATGAAGTCGGCGCGGATCCCACGCCGCGCGCTTTCTCGCTTTCTCGTTTCCATCAGGAGATGCGTATTCGCCTTGCTCGCCAGCCCGACGCGCTGCTGGGAACGTCGACGCACGACACTAAACGCGGGGAGGATGCGCGCGCCCGTCTGTATACCTTAACGGAAGCTCCGCAGCTGTGGGCGACCAATCTTGCGCGCTGGCGTCAGATGAATCAAACCCTGGTGCGTTTTTTGAACGACGGTACGGCGCCGAACGCGGCAGATACGTGGATGATCTATCAGGCGCTCGCCGGCGTGTGGCCTGCAACGTTGCTACCTGACGATAGCGCAGGGCTGAAAGCCCTCGAAGAACGTTTTCTCGCTTTTATGGAAAAAGCGCTGCGCGAGGCTAAGCAAAGAACCGATTGGATCGACAGCAATGAAAGCTATGAAAGCGTCGTACTGAACTATGTTCAACAGCTGTTTTCTGCTGATAACGCGCTGTTTCTCAATGATTTTTACACCTCCCTGCAGCCTTTTGTCCGTGCCGGTCTGGTGAACAGCCTTAGCCAGACGGTCATCAAACTGACTGCGCCTGGGGTACCGGATATTTATCAGGGGAGCGAGGCGCTAAACTTTAGCCTCGTCGATCCGGATAACCGCCGTGAACCTGACTTCGCCGCCCTGGCACAACATCTTGATAGCGGAAGCGCGGAACTGTTTCATCATGAAAGCGCATGGCGAGACGGACGGTTGAAGCAATTCGTCACCGCTTCGTTTCTCAGATTAAGGCAGCAGCATTCCGCGCTCTTTCATTATGGTGACTGGGTACCATTAAAAGTCGCGGGTGAAAGAGCAGATAATTTTATCGCCTACGCGCGTATCAAAGACGAGGAAGCCCTCATCGTGGTGGTTCCTCGGCTGGTGTTTGACGTGGCGGCGCACGGGTTGGTCGAGTCATCGGCGCAACTGTGGGGCGAGACGGCAGTATCGCTCCCGGAAGATCTGGCCGGAAGGCGTTATTGCGATGCATTAACCGGTGAAAGCCGTCTGGTAGAAGAGACGCTCGATCTGGCGTCAGCAACCGGGTGGTTATTGACACTTATTAGTGAAAAGGAACGTGGGGAATAACAATGTCAAAGGAAAATGCTTTTATCATACGGCCAGGCCACGGCCAGCAGTTGGGGGCTAATTTCGACGGGAAGGGGGTGAACTTCGCACTGTTTTCAGCGCATGCTGAACGCGTTGAGCTGTGCTTATTCGATCCTTCCGGTAAAACCGAAATAGCCCGGCTTGAACTGCCTGAATATACAGATGAGATCTGGCACGGCTATGTACCCGATCTGCAGCCCGGCGCATTGTACGGTTATCGGGTTTACGGACCTTACGATCCGGAAAACGGTCATCGCTTTAATCCCAATAAATTGCTTATCGATCCCTACGCGCGGGAGCTGGAAGGCGATGTTGAGTGGAACGATGCGCATTTCGGCTACGAGTTGGGCCATGAGGAGAGCGACCTGAGCTTTGATAGTCGCGATAGCGCGCCATATACGCCAAAATGTAAGGTTATCGACCCGGATGCCTTCGACTGGCAGGGGGAAAACCGTCCCAATGTCCCCTGGCCGAAGACGGTTATCTACGAAACCCATGTCAAAGGTTTTACCCGGCTTAATCCGGCGCTTCCTCAGGAGCTGCGCGGCACATTTGAGGGGCTTGGGCATCAGGCTTCCGTCGATTATATTAAAAGTCTGGGCATTACTTCCGTCGAACTGCTCCCCATACACTGGTTTCCCGATGACCAGCATCTGCTCGATCGGGGGCTGAAAAACTTCTGGGGTTACAATACGCTAGGCTTCTTTGCTCCCGCTTCCCGCTATTATGGCCCTGAAGGTATAGCGGGCTTTCGCAACATGGTGCGCGCTTTTCATGATGCCGGCATCGAAGTGATCCTTGACGTGGTGTATAACCACACCGCGGAAGGCAATGAGCTGGGCCCGACGCTCTCATTTAAAGGTATCGATAATTTCTCTTATTACCGGACGATGCCGGATCAGCATCGTTATTACATTAATGATACCGGGACCGGGAATACGGTGAATACATCGCATCCCCGGGTGCTGCAGATGGTTATGGATTCGCTACGGTACTGGGCGCAATCGATGCACGTTGACGGCTTTCGTTTCGACCTCGGGACTATTCTTGGACGCGAGCCAGAAGGCTTCGATCCGCGAGGCGGTTTTTTCGATGCGGTAACCCAGGATCCGGTTTTATCGAAGCTTAAACTGATTGGTGAGCCGTGGGATATTGGCCCCGGCGGCTATCAGGTCGGCGGTTTCCCGCCTGGCTGGGGCGAGTGGAACGACAAATATCGTGATACGGTGCGGGAATACTGGAAGGGAGATAACGTCTCCAACGACTTTGCCGCCCGCTTACTGGGCTCGGGCGATCTGTACGATTTACGCGGTCGTCGTCCGTGGTCCAGCGTCAATTTTATTACCGCCCATGACGGCTTTACGTTGAACGATCTGGTTTCATATAACGAGAAGCATAATGAAGCCAACGGTGAGGACAATAACGACGGGCACAACGATAATCGTTCCTGCAACTATGGCGAAGAAGGCCCAACGGAAAATCAGGATATTATTGCCGTCCGTGAACGCCAGAAGCGTAATTTTCTGGCAACGTTATTTTTCTCCCACGGTACGCCGATGCTGCTGGCCGGCGATGAGTTTGGTCGTTCGCAGCAGGGCAATAATAACGGCTACTGCCAGGACAGCGAGATTTCATGGTTCAACTGGGAAGCGCAGTCTGAGCGGGATCGTGCATTACGAGACTTCACCCAGCATCTGATTGCACTGCGCGCGGAGCAACCGCTTTTACGTCGTGAAAGCTGGCGCGACGGGCTCGAAATACGCTGGTTTAACGCCGGCGGCGGTTTGCAGCAATCAGAGCAATGGGATGAGGGTTCGACCTTAGGCCTTGCCATCAGTCGACCCGATCTTGAGAAGGAGGAGGGCATCTGGCATGACGTGCTGATGCTGTTCAATCCCTTTGAAGGCGATGTTCCGTTCCAGATCCCGCAGTTTGGCGAAGGCGGCTGGGTTCTCGAGCTGTCGACCGCAGAGGAAAAAACAGACGGCGCGATTATTACCGAGACAATTGATTTTGTTCTGGCCGGGCGCAGTATTGCGCTATTCAGACGGCCTTAGCCTACAAGACAACCCGGCGCAGATGGCCGGGTTTTTGTCATGTTGAAAAAGAGGTAATAATGTTCGATCCCGTAAACCTGCAATTGTTTGAGTTAATTTTCCATCTGGAAGTTAGCCTGCATCAGGCATCAACACGCCGCAGCGCGCAGCTTTTGCAGCAGTTGTTGCATGACGAATTTCTGGAGATAGGCCGTAGCGGAGAACGGTACGATAAAACGCAGACCGTAGCAGCATTAATTAACGAGGACGTGGAGGCCATCAACGCTTACAGCTTTCAGTTGGCTTTACTAACCAAAGATTGCGCGTTGCTTACGTACCGCAGCGAGGTTATCGATTCAGACGGACGCACTGCTAAAAAAACGCTTCGTTCGTCAATCTGGCAGAGGAGCCATATTTGTGCAAATCATCAGGAATGCTGGCAGCTCAGATTTCACCAGGGGACGCCAGTGAAAGAAGTTCAGGAAGAAGAGCAGGCGAGCAAGACGGCGAATTAAGAACCAGGTGTACAGGCGTTAAGCTTCGAAAAGCCAATTTAACATAATATACATTGCAAAAGGCCATGATGAAGTAACCACAATTTTAGTGGGTAAATATCATGGCTATTTTTGGCGTAAAGTTAACCAAAACCAGCAAAACACAGCATGTTGTTAGTGCTTTACTCCTGATTTGTTACCGATTAGGTGAGGGCGATAACGTCGCTCACCTTTTCGGTGATGAAGTCTCCAGTATTTCCCCGCGTCAAAATGTTCAGGCTCTACCTGAGCGAATCGCAAAAATCCTCTCTGAAATTTCCCGTCGCGGCCTGTTTTTTCACGTAGCGCCGCATGGAGAAAATCACGGCATATTCATTGCCACACATCCGAAAATCCTAACTAAACACGCATAGGGGGCATCATGCGCGATTTTGCTCTGGTATTTCGTCATGCGTGGGAACTGGCAAGAAAGGGCGCTGATACCTTTGGTGGTTCGGCGCGTCAGTATTTCCGCGAATCTCTCATGCTGGCCTATAGCAACCTGAAGCGTAATGTAACCGCTAAAGACCTTGTCAAAATAATGCAGGGTCGCAGGCTGTCTATGAGCCAAATTCGGGAGGAAGTAAACGCCAAATTTAAAAAACAAACAGCAAAGAACATTGCCAGAAGAATTTGGAATATGTTCCGCTCGCCATACGTAGAAATTGAGAAGATCAAATGTCAGGCGACGGGAAAATATTTGTATCATCTGAAGAACGCACAGAAGAATTTTTTTGTAAGCGGGGCTATTACTCGCGCTCTCAAATCGGCAAGACCTGAGAAGAAAAAGGCTATAAAACCTCGACCAGCAATGACGAAAGAGGAAATAAACGCCTGTCGGTTGGCTAATGCCTTCCATAGTGCATTAAGCACAGGGGTGTATGTAGCACCTCAACTTATTGAGAATTAATAATGAAAAAAAACCAGAAAGTAATTCAGTTTCGTGGTGATGAAGATATGTATCATCGAGCACAGGAAAGAATCACCAGTCAGGAGATTCTTTTCCCTGATGTTATGAGGGCTGCGCTTAGAGCCATTGCTGAGGGTGATGTTGCGCCCTTTGCCGATATCATCAATGAGGCCGGTCATACTGGCGATGAAACAAATCAGGCATGGCTTTATCACAAATGTCATGAGCTTTTCGAGTACCGTGATGGTCAGTTATTACGCAAGTCACGCAAAGGAATGGGTGAGAAGGGAACGCCAGCATATATCCGTATCCGGGAAGGTGAAGAACATGTATTAATTCAGGGGAATCATTACCTGCTAAAAGATATCGTCTGGTTAATGGCTAACGGAAGCGTTGCCGGAGAGGTTATCTATAAAAATCCGCATCGTGTAACCAATAAACACGCAATTGAAAACCTAATTTTAAATCCTGTCGAAATTAGGCAGGTGACGATAACTAAATATTTGAGTGGATCTGAAAAGATCGACATTTGCAGAGGTAAGCAGCGAGCTATAGCTATTAATACTGAAAGCGATATAAGCGCAGCCGGAGCAATTGAGAGACTCATTAACAGAGGACAAACAATTCCGTTACTTTTGCGCGGTGATGATGGTTGGGTTGCATCACGAACCGCCATTCATGCTTTCAAATTGGGTGATAACCAGTACGTAGTAAGCATTACATAAGAGGCTTTTATGTCGAATGAAACAGTAAAAAAGGTCATGGCAGAAAAGCGCCGTATGACCATTGGACAAATAACAGACTTGCTTGTCAGCGGTGCTTTGCGCCGTGAGTTAGGCATGGATAAAACCGAATTTGCCACGCTGGTTTCAGTTATGCGATCCACTATCCGGCGCATTGAAGGGCTGGAGGCAACACCACGTATGGGGCTTATTTTCAACACCGCCGCCGTGTTGCGCATTGGTATTGACTTTCCAATCACAGAGGAAAGGGCAAAAAAATGACCAATAGTCAGTTAATCAGAGAGTCAATCACCCACGAATTGAAAATTTATCCTGAGTTCTTCTCACCTGTCTGTACTGGCGTTAAACGCGCAGAGCTACGCAAAAATGACCGTGATTATCGGGTAGGCGACACTCTCCACCTGCTGGAGACACCGCGCGGTAGCTGTAACCCGACAGGTGAATACATCAATGTGATAATCACCCATATCGCTGACGTTGGTGAATGGATGACGGGTTATGTCCTGCTGAGTGTTAAGCGGGAAACGGTGGGCAGCGAGCCGATAGTGATGGACGGACTCGTTAAAGCCGTAGAGTTCTATGAGCAGGTTAAACGCGAAAATCCGCCAGTCGAAACAGGCGCATGGAAAGATGCTGTTGATTGGGTGCTGAAGGAAGCCTGCCGCGCCGCCATGCTCCAGTTGAGAGGATGAAGAGATGACTATCAGGCGTAAAAGTGGACTTAAGACTGTTTTATTTTTCTTTATTTTGTTGGTTTTAGTGATTCCAGTTTCACCAATACTTCTTATTTGTTTTATAGGTCAAAAGGCTGATATTTTTCTAGGATTGTACGATAGTATGCTTCTTAGCCAAATCAGTCGCCTACATGACAAGATAAATCCTTATGAGGCGCGTGACTGATGAAAACCGTAAAAGAAAATCCAGACGCCACTAATTATCGTGGTTTTTGGCGTGTAACCGTGTGGGCTTGTTTATTCTGTGTAATATTTTTCTGGTTGCCCGCTATTTCAGTAACCATTTATTACTTTTCCTCGGGGAGTTAATGCGCCGTTACATCATTACCGATAAAGACATTATCGATGCTTTCCAGAGATGGTCTAGCCCTGAATTAAAAAACCAGAAAATGCATACCAGCTTCATACGTGAAGCTGTATGCCGCGCACATCCTGACAAGGTGATTCTTCAGTATGACGTTCGCCAAAAGCTAAAGAATATGGCCTCGCGTGGTTTAGTTACTGAGGTGCGTTTAAGTCCTAACGCAACAGCCTGGATGATAATAAAAGGTGATTCAAATGGATAAAATTAAGACCAAAAGAAGCGAGCGCCGTTTGTCGCGTGACCTGATAGAGGAAGGGTTAAGGCTGGTGGCAGAACGTAGCGAGCGGGAAGGAGTGAACAAAGATACCGCTAAACGTCATGCTTCAGCCATCAGAGGAGTGATTCCGGCGCTGGGTGTAGTAAAGAGTAAGGTTGTGAAGCCGGGGGTTTGGGTTTCGCTTTATACCCGCAGCGATGCTACATCGACCGTCATCAGCAATATGAAGTTTACCGCCGTCATATTTGAGTGGGCCGGACAGCAGGAGTATGAAGATTCGGCATTTTACGCCGCTATCGCTTGTGCTATCAGAACTGCACTGTCTGTGCGTGGTGAAGTGAGGGGTTAGAATGAACTTGGTTTTCTCTCTCATTTTTTTAACGGGCTGCATACTGCTTGGCAGTATTTCTGTTTTTTTGTGGGGTGATGGTCGCAGGAAACTTAGCGTTGCATTTGCACTATTGGTTTTGATGTATGCATTTGCAGCCTGTATAAATTTATTTTCGGGGAGGTTGTGATGTTAAGCGATCTTCTTATCATGGTTGACCGCCGTGCTCAGGCGGTCAGTTTGCGCGAAAAAACAATTATTAACGAACGTCACGCCGTCCGTATGCTGGAGCCTGTTTTATCTCTTGGGGTACGCGCTGCGAGCGTACCTGATACATGGGTAAGATACGCCGACCGTTGCATTGATAATGGGCTGGCGGCGTCTACGGTTCGCCAGCGCATCGATTGCGTTGCGGCGGTTGTAGCCTGGGTAATTCATGCTGATATTAAATTCAAACCAGCCGCGCCGGGCTCTCTGAGCAGGATGCTTGATGCCATGCGTACAGCGGCAAGAGCTATAGGCAAGCGGATAAAGCGTCACAGGGCATTGAGCAGGCCAGCCCGTGTAAGTGTTGACGAGTATTCTACGGTAGTGCGGGATATTGAGTCTTTACGGGATCCATACAGGGCCGCAGCCCGTATGATGCTGTGTTTTGGAATGAGGGCAACAGAAACGCTTTCACTGTCTCCATCATCAATTCTTTCAGGTGGGAAGTTGTTTGTTCCTGACCGGGAGACTAAAAATCACTCCGATTTGCTTTTACCTTTGCCAATTAAATACATTCCTTTAATCGAGGAGTGGCTAAGCGTGATAGGTGAGTCAGAAATAAAGTACAACACGCTTGTAACGACGATTTCCCGCGCCGGGATTAAATGGCGCTGCCATGATTTAAGAAAATTATTCAGAACTTCCGCCGCCGTGCGTGGTGAGGATTATCTTGCAACAGAATTGATATTAAATCACGCAGTGAAGGACGTTCCGAGCGTTTACTTACAATCTCCACCGTTTGCGGCAATGAGGCGAGTTTTAAACAATTCGATTGAAGAATATTTACAGGTTAAAGGGTAGGGAATGGAAAAATCAGCGATTAAAGATAATGATATTATGTATCAAAAGAAGTATCCGAGAGATTGTTTGTTTAAATTGCTTCAACTACGCACTAATTTAAAAGCGAAGCCAGATATTTACCGGATAGAAATGATTAACCGCAGCGGTGATAAGATTTTGATGGGAGGGCGGCAAACAACACAGGAGGCGATTTCTCTTTATCAGGATATTGCGACACTTAGCCCGTCAGAAGTGGAGGCGGCATTCAGTAGCATGGTCTAAGAGCAGACCACAAAAACGAGCCCGGCATCTGCCGGGTTTTTTTATGCCTGAACATTGCATCACAAATAATGTAAGTAAAAAGTTAAATATCGATTAACACAAAAGCAACATAATACACGTTAAATCATGTGACGGGATTGTTAAATGTATGTTGTGTGGATAATTTTATAAGCATCATGAAATGATGGTTAAGTAAATGATTGAAGTCTCGTTTTATGCAAAATAACCAAAAATAAATTTAACCTATAAAATTCAGTGAATTATGTAATTTTGATTGTTTTTCATTCAAAAGTGACTCGATTTTTGGCGTCAATACCTTGCATTTTTGCGCTGAGGAAAAATAAAAATAATTAAGTGAAATATTCATTAATTTAATCAATAGGTTATAGTTGTGAGGCAAACGGATGTATAAGGTTTGACATTCAGTGTCAGCACGAGTAAAAGACCAAAAAGAGGGCAATTAAAGCCATTTTATTTAAAAATGTTTCCACTTGAAATAAAGCCGGACATTTACCACCTTACCTATAGCTATACGAATCAATAAGCTATGTTATTTTTCGTGGTGTTTACTGTTTTATTCGCCGGAAATGTTTCTGTAATCTCATCTGACCAGTGCGTTTAGCATCTTGACATGAGTTTGTTATGAGTTAGCAGAAAGGGGGAAAGCATAAGCATGTGGGGTGGCGGAAAAGATAAAATCGCGCTCAGGCTTGTTTCCACCAGCGATTGCAGGAATCTATCACTTTTCACTGATGTTTGATAACGGTTAAATATTTGACCGTTCAATTATGTTTGCTCTGTTACATATTCATTGCGTTAAAAATGAGCATAACAAAAGCAACAAATATCAAACATTCATGTTGGCACGTTAAATGTTATCCATATTGAAAGTGAGTAGTGATGCGTGGTTGGGGCGATATTGACCACTAACTTAAATCGTGCAGGTGGGTAGTTTCATGCTGCTTATCCACAGATTTAGCCTTGTGCGTAATATTGACACGTATTACCGCTGGAGCCGTTTCTGTAATTAGTCAGGCCATTGCCTTTAAATCACCTCTATATAAAGGAGGTGAACTTCATGGCTTACGGGCGTCAGTTCGAAATAACCGTTAACTGCACAGATGGAGAGACGATCCACATTACTGATGTGGACGTTGATTTCTCGTCTGTTCGCGACGATGAGAAAGAGCCAAACGAGGCCGATTTAACGTTGTGGGGTTTAACACCACAGACTCAGAACGCCATCGCTCAGGCAGGGTCAACCGTCAGTGTTGCCGCTGGCTATATAGATGAAGGGATGTTCACCCTGTTTCAGGGCGAACTTATCAGTGCCGTGACCATCAAGCCTAATGAGGTATACGGCCTGAAAATGAAAATCTACGAAGCGCTGATTCCGTTCCGGGCCAGCGTAACATCGCGCACGTTTCGCAAAGGTCAGAGCCTTAAAGATGCTGTTTTACAGGTAGCGTCCGATATGGGGATGGGTTGTCAGTTCTCTAAATCAGCTTCCTCTCTCACCCTGGCTAAAAGCGTCAGCGCTGCGGCATTGTCCCGCGATGTGCTTACCAGCCTCTGCAAGCCAGTTAATGCCAACTGGTCGCTTCAGTATCAGTCAATCATTGTCACTGCCGGTGATTCAATTCTTACCGGTGCCGCTGTTTTCTCCCCTAAAACAGGCTTGCTTGGTGCGCCGCTTCTGAAAATTCACTCCCCGAAACGCACGAAGAAAAAGAACCCTTCCGAAAAAGAGCAGATCCAGAAGAAGCACGACAAAAGCATAACTACCTATGTCTGGCCCCCTAAGGGCTCGCAGGTTGACTACTCAAAAGGTGCTCGCCGCCAGATGGGGGTTATTGAGGCTGTTACATGGGAATCGTTGCTTTATGGCGGGGTTGAGATTGGCGAACAGGTAGAGCTTTCTTCTCCATCAATGGGCGAAGGCTGGATGGTTATTGTGAAGAAGATTTCCCATCGCTTTAGTACCCGCGACCGTCAGGCGTGGTCATCGTCATGGGAGGGCATCATTGCATGAGAGCCGGTAGCCAGATTCAGGCCATTGTTGAGCAGGCGCTTAATTCAGCGCTTTTTTCGCTTGAGGCAACGATTGTTTCCGTCAGCGGCGGGCGGGCAACTGTCCAGCCATCCCCAAAACGCATATTCGGTGACAACTCGGAGCCGATTGCTTATCCGGCTGTTGAAAACGTTCGTTTAGTTTCGCTCGTCTGGGATAGCGGTAAGTCAGGCGTTAGCGGGCGAGTTTCTCCGGGGGATGAATGTCTCCTTATCGCACTTTCTCACGGAGACGGCGACGAGCCAGACCATAAGACCATTTCAAACGCTATCGCTATATGTGGATTTTCAGACGTTGCCAGCCACCAGATGCCGGATGAGGCAGGATTAAGAGTGTTCAGCGGTAGCGCCTTTATTGAATGGGATGACGGAAGCATTAAGGGCGATACCGGGCAAGGCGCAACTTTCGAGTTTACGGGCAACAAAATGACCGTTAACGCGCCGGGCGGTATCGATATGACAGCGCCAATGACAACCATAAACGGGAATTTGACGATTTCAGGATCCATCAGTCAGGGCGCAGAAGGTGGCGGCAATGCTGACTTTGGCGGCAACGTCACCATAACCGGCGATAGCAAAGCCGCTGACCACATCAGCGGCGGTAAGTCCTTCAATTCTCACACGCATAAAGAAAACGGTGAGGGCGGTCAGACCGACGCCCCGACATAAGGAAAAACCATGAAATTAAATGACCATGCGGCACAAATCGCACTTTCTAACGGTGGCTTTCTGATGGCGGGTGACTACAGCACAACCGTTAGCAAAGGCGAGATTATCAACATCACTGAGCGAACCGGGCTTGTAGTTGAGCGTGTCGAGTGCATCACCCTGATTAACGCGCCGTTGTATATGGTCATGGCGACGTGCAGGGAGAACAAAGACCAGTACATGCCATTTTACAGCGATTTGCCGTTTGAATTACCGCATCAAGCGGCGATGGCGCAAATGTTAAATGATGCAGGCGAAGGCTTTGACCTTGATGACCTGCTGGATATTGAGTCGCTGGATTCTGCTGTGACGGTCGTCCACGTTGAAAAATGGATGCACACCGAATGAACATCACAACAACTCAGTATCGACAGGGTTTAAAGGGCTGTTTCATTTCCGCAGAGAGGCCGCAGGCTGGCGACTCTCTGACGCTGGTAATGCCAACATGCAGAGGGCGGCGCATTATCCCTGTTGGCGAGGTTCAGCGGGTCGAGGCTGTAGGTACTAGCCGTTGCCTCGTATGGGTTTCAAAGCTGGCATTCGTTGAGGGGATGAATTACTGATGCTGGACATTATGCAGGATGAAAGCGGAGTCATTCTCCAAAATGGCGATTTGGTGTTGGATGGTGGCATTGATGGCATTGCACAGCAGGCAGAAATCCGCGTAGGTACTAATCGCGGCGAGTGGTGGCTTGATGAAACTCAGGGGTTGCCGTGGTTGCCTGGCATTATGGCGTCACGTCTGCCGGTTTCGATTGTATCGAACATGATTAACGCAGAGGCTCGGCGAACTTCTGGTGTGACTGATGCAAGAACCACAACCATCAATGATGTTAAGGGGGATTACACGATCCGCTTTGCGGTTTATGTCGGTGCCGATAGTACGGAGGTAACGAGTGGAATTAATTAATGATGGCGGCTGGCACGGTGCCAGACTGCCAGAGCTGCGCGGCGACATTTACCAGAAATTGCGCGACCTTCTAGGGAATATAAGCCCGGACGGTGATTCCCTGATTGGTCAGGTTATGGCGGTTGTCGCTGAAAATGACCTGAATATAGTGGAGGCCATCGGCTGGACGTTTGCTGGTTTCTTCATTTCATCAGGTGAAGGCATCCAGCTTGACGGTATAGGCGAGGGGTTCACGCTTCCTCGCTATGGCTTAACCCGTTCATCTGCCGATGTGGTTTACCTGCTGGCTTCAGGGCAGGTAATCGCGTCTGGTGAGACTTTCACTATCTCCGGTATTTCTGGTGACTGGTCGCCGTCAGGCAGTATTCAGGCCAACGGTAAAAGTGCTACCGGGTTTGTGCTGGAGATTAAGTCTGATGCTATCACCACGGGAAATACCTTCACCATATCCATCAACGGTAAGCCATATTCAACGCAGTACCAGACAGGCGATACGTCTGATTCGATTTTATCCAGGCTGTATCCCATCATTGCCGCCGCTGATACGTCAGTAACCACATACTCAACAGAATACGGGTTATTGCTTTATGCAGCGGATGGTAAATCGCTCATCCAGTTTTCATTTTCTGATGATGTTTTTTCCATCGTCCGTACTGGAATGCCCGCAACAACATGGTATGACAGCGATACTGAGTTTCCTGATGTTCGATTCGGCTATGTGGCAACAGATGACATTCTGATTCTAGCCAACGGTAGTAAAGGCTTTGAAATAGAAGATGACGAGCAATACAGAGAGCGTCTTTTCGAAGCAGCGGAGGCAGGGAGAAAGAATGTCAGCGCATCAAGACCGGGCATAAAAAACGCCGTTCTAGCTGTTGCTGGCGTGAGTTACGTCACTGTTAACACCAACAGAGGCATTGAGACAGATGCTGATGGTCTGCCGGGGAAATCAGTTCAGGTGTTTGTTGCTGGGGGGGATAGCGATGCTATAGCGCAGGCCATATATGACGCGGCAGCGGCTGAGTGCGGTTTCTACGGCAACACATCGGGTACAGCAACTGACGGTACAACTACCGAAACAGTGTATTTCACTCGCCAGAGCTTCCAGCTTGTCTATGTTTCCGTTTCCGGTGATACATGGGATGCAGAGACAACAGGCAAGCCAGACGATTACGAGAGCGTAGCTAAAAGCGTTATCACTGGCTATTTCTCACAGCTTGAAATGGGGCGTGACGTTTTCGCAGGTCAAATATCTGCCCGTTTGGTTACGGCTTTTCCGACGATGACGGATGTAACAGTAACGGTAGGTACTTCTGAATCACCAACCGGAAAAACCGTTCCCATAAGTAGCGGTGTTGTCGCAGTTACAGATTCTACTTCTGTGGTGGTGTCGTAATGGAACCATCAATTAAAAAACCGGGTCAACTGGCAACTGAACGACTTACCTCAAAGGTCAGATTACAGAAAAATATCGACCTCGTTTCCGGTATCAAGGCCAACCAGCAGGGCATGGTTGATGCACTGGACTATCTGAAAAAGGGTTTCTCAATTACTGATTCTTCGGGTCTTTTACTTGATGCATGGGGGGAGAGGTTCGCTATACCGCGAGAGGGCCGCGACGATGATAGTTACAGGATAGCTCTCTTGCAGGGTGCAGGGACGCAATCTGTTTCGCTTCAGTCACGCCGCGCTGTCGGTGGATTCATCCAGTTAGCCTACGGAATTGCATGGCTGCGACTGAACAGGGTAGGGCTGACCACTGGCGCGGTGGGTGCGGCTTTCAACCGCGTACCGTTACGTGCTGTTTTCGTCCATTGTGGCGCGATGGCTCCAGATATCGAACTGCCGGAAACGCTGGTTGCGGCAACTTTTGCCGGGGATATATACAGCGCTGCAATACCTCCTAACGTCAAACTAACCCACCTCGCGCCAATGTTCCCCGGTAATGCGTTTCCGGCTGTGTGGGGTGGTATCAAGTACGAGAAGACGCAAAAAACCGTGATGGCTACAGCAACCAAAGGGATCCGTGTCACGGCGACAAAGTCACTTTTGACCCGGATAGCAGCTACACAAACCATTAATGAAAATGAGCTTGTGGAGCCATTCAACACGCTTGTAACAGTCAAAAAGATGAAGGTGACAAATGGATAGCTGGGCCAATACTGACAAAACTTACGCTGGTCAAGGTGGTGCTGATATTCCAAACAAGCAAGAGCCATCAGAGGAAATGCAGGCTACCGGGTTCGCGCCGACCTACTTTGATGTAAATGGCAATCTGGTGTTTGGGGATGGGATAAGCGCTCAGGTAATGAATTACATCCTCAACGACCTGTACAAAAAATATCAGGAGCTTTTAGCCAGGGTAGAAACACCATGAATACATTTTCGACCGTTGCTCGTAATTATCCTGTAAGTGGCGGAATTTATCCGAGCAAGAAACAACCATCGGCAGCGAAACAGGCCGATGGCTTTGCGCCAACTTACATTAATGCAGGCGGAAAATTGATTGAAGGGGATCCGGTTGACGTGGCGGAGCTTAACTTCATTTTTAACGACCTGTACGCGCAGGCGGCACACATTGACCAGCTTCTTACGGCTAAGGGGAAATAATGGCATTAACACCAGATGAGCTGATTGCGATATCAGACCTTGAGAAAGCACAGATTACAGACTCTGCTGTAGTGCCTGATTGGGTTCTTCCTGCTGAAGTCAGGGGCAGTAGCGCGCCAATAAACGGTATTCCGTACCCTCAGCACACCATTGACGTGTTTGGCGGGCTTCTCACTGGCGAATGGTCGCTTAAATTTCAGAACCCGTTACAGCGCGTTGTGTGCGATTTGGAGATATTCCATGGAGAGAATGCGCCAGATTCGACGCCACCAGACTTATCAGCGTTACAATTGACGGCGACCGGCTTTGATAAAGCTGTGATTTTTTGCCCCGCAAAGACGGTTACAGATGCAGTGCCGGTAAACTTTATGGGGCTGGCTGTTTCCGGCGTTACACCAGTGTACAGGCTGGGAGGAAAACGCAGATTTCTGGAGCAGTCTGGAATGGTTGTTATCCCGCTTACCGTGATTCTACTGTCAACACAGCCGCTGACCAGTCAGGAAACAAGCAGGGCATTATCCGTCACGCTGAAGCGCAGGAATGAGAATCAGATGACTGTAGCGCCAATTATCAGCGGAATGGTCTACAGTAACCCGCTACCTTCAGCCCGAGATATTGCGCAGGCGTCGTGACCGCTGAGAAATAAAAAACTCAATCTCTGATTTTGTGTCAACATTTCCCCGGTTTGTTATCAACAATTCGGGGATTTGTCTTTTATGAAAGCAACAGCGCGTAAAAAACCAGCCTTCAAAGACTTCTACGAAAATGGCATGTTTTCAAGAGTCATTGCTACTCGCACCAATAATGGCAGGTGGCAACTGTGCGGAATGCACAGAAATGGAGAAGCCGTGATATTTATTGAGGCAGCAAGAGGGGGGATAAGAGAGTGGTCTAGCCTGGAGTATTTATCCGAATTTTGTGATTCGATTGGGGTGGTTTTGTGGGAAGTTCACAGGGGGAAAAACAAAGTACAGGGGTAAGAATTTTAAAATCACCTCACTACGTTTTTGTAGTGAGGTTTTGATAAATTATAAACTTGATTAATTATTCAGAAGGAGGTTCATTCATCGCTATTTGAATCTGATTTTCCGCCTGTTCCAGCATACCAATACCGGACGTGTAATCAGGTGAAAACTCATACGAGCCGTAAAACTGCCAGGACACCCCATCAAAACTGCTGAACAGGTCAGCCTGTGAAATCCCCTCCGCATCAGAGATAACGACATTTCGCACCGCAAAATTAGTTTCGATTGTCTGTGTTTCAGAAGGCAGCGCCATCCCGTTCGCGGCTGTTTTATTAAAGGTTAATTCAATATTTTTAGTAAATGACATGATGCCTCCAGATTACATTACGAATTAAAACCGCTGATGTGGTATTTAACAGATGAGTTAGCCTGTAACACATTGATATTCAATACGCCTGAACCGACTGTTACCGTAAATAATCTGTTACCATTCGGCGTGTTATCATGAACGCCAACGATGGTATACGACACCACCCCTTCACGGTTTACAGCAATAACCTCAATTGTCTGCGCCCACCCGGTTTGCGCAGAAGTCCACACATCAATAAAAACCTTCATCGACGTTCTGTTGGGGATAGCAACTGGAATGATGTCACCCGTTGTATAAAGCCCACCTGTTCTGGAATGGTATTCTGTCCATTCCAGGCTGTAACCCGGAGCGGAAGAGGTTGGGGATTGTGAGGTGTAAGACCATTTTGATATTTTTCCGAGCAGGTCAGACGCGTAAATTAGTCTCGCATATTTATCGCGCAACCCATAAGCCCATGTCCGAATGCCATTGGATTGGAGGTCAATGTCAGCAGTTTTTGGGTTTGGATTTAATGCTGTCCCGCCAACACTGAAAACGTCATAACTGTTCGCTACGGGCGGTATCCAGCCGTTCTTATCCATGTTTGCAAAAAATTCCTCAAAGGCAAGCCAGTACGATTGCTGATGACCAAGCAAATTGGGGTGAACAGTCTGTATTTCCGGCGTCCGATTGAATAATGCCGTTTCTCCGTATTTAGCCACGGCATCAAACCAGTATTTTTCTACATCAATCAGCACACAGCCCATTTCTACCGCGATTTGCCTGATGGCATCGTTTCCACGCAGGAAGCGAACACCTGCCTGTATGTTTACGCCATTCCATTCAAACGTCACGTTTGACTCTGCCGCGGAAGGTATGATGTTTTCATCAGACACAGGGAGTGGCGAAAATGACGGCCAGACCTGATTAACGGTCGGAGGCATACTCCAACTGTATTCACCAATATTTGGATGCGGTGTGGTTGTCAAAACAACATCGCCGCCAGCCTCTTTTACCAGACTAATAGCTGACCTTAATCGTTGTTTGAACCCATTTTCCCCGAAGGTCTGCCCGGCATTATAGTTAGCCGTAGGGAAATCGTTCATGCCGTATACAAATAATGCAATATCCGGATACACCCCCTCCGCCACGACAGCGGGCCATTGGTTGGCAATAAAGTTATTTATTGAAGAACCATTAACCCCACGGTTTTCGAAATTAAGAGGGTAAATTCCCTGTTTATTAACCGTTTTATTTAAGTATTCGAAAAACTTAGCAATGGGGGCTTGTGTAGCAGGGTCGGGTAGTGTTGCGCCAACCTCTACTGACGACCCGAAACCATAAGCTCTGAACAAATCCTGATAGCCAGAAACACCGTGACGATACGCTGTCAGTTTATTCATCAGTTTCGGAAACAGCGCCTGTGATACCCCCGATGCAGCACGTACAGATGAACCGATATCACGGCCTGTTTCTGTGTTAACAAGTGATGAGCCCGGAATCTCGCTTGATCCAAGAATTTCTTTCGTTAAAGAAAATGACCACGGCGTCCAGGAGAATGTTTCAGCGTTATAAGTGGAAGCTGCAAAAATGATTGTGTCAGAACTAAATGTCCGATGCAGGGGGGCACCAGAGTGAATAGTCAGTATACCTCCGTTATCATCTGGAGAGGACGCGTTTCCAGATGGTACGGGATAAATACCAGGTAAGATTACCGTATCAATATTTGTTTCTGTGTTAAGCGCAGATTTCATCATTAATGCGCCATAGTTGTTTTCGGACATAAGCACCTCATGGTTATTAACAGGTGCGATTAGAACGAATACGAGAGAGAGGATACAGAAAGCGAGCGAGCGGTAACGCCGACAGATAGCTTGTGGCGGCGTTTGGTGAGTATCAGGATATCATTTCAAGGCATCGGGCGTATAAATCCTCCTGAGAGCCGTTTAGCGCTTCAAATGCAGTTTTTCCTCCGCATGTTCCATCAGCATGAACCGGAATCAGCCAGGCATAAACCGCGCGTATTGCTGCTGGCGCTGCGTGCTGGTGGTGATGGTCGCACAGCGGCAACACACGGGCGTGTGCGCCCGCTGCTGTTCTCCCGTCGATGTGATGCAGGCTGACCACCTCGTTAATAATCCCATGAACGTAACAGGCAATGCAGGGTAGAGCGCCGATTTTGTCCATCAGTGAGCGTTCAGCGGCACGGGGAGTTCGTCCTTTCAAACCACGCGCACACGGTTTATTTTTTGCCCGTTCAATATAGCGGGATTGTCGTTCCCGCTGTTTTTCATACTGAGCCTGTCGCCATTCCGGGTTTGCCTGTTTCTCGCGCTGGCGGGCAATAGCCCGCTGCTGATACTCACGTCGCTTTTCAACGTGACGTTGTAACTTTTCCTGTGCGGTTTTCATGTTGAGAACCCCGCATATCAGTAAGGAAGGTCAGATTCAGGGATGTACGCCGGGATTTCATTGTTGAAGCCACTACTTTCAACATGAAGAATTAGAGTTTCAATATAGCCAGCGGTGTACGCATCGCAGCGACGCGCAATTTCATGAAGCTGTTGCAACTTGATATCGGTGTCAGCGTTACCCGTCGCGATTTCCTGCGCAATATCGACCTTTTGTTGCATCGCATCGGTGGTGAGTTGTGCTTGTGCGGCTGCAATGGTGGATTCGCTGGCCTCGTTATCGCCGTCAGCACCGACGATATCCATGATGGTGCGAGCAACTTTCATTTCAGGATTTGCCAGCGCTTCAAAGTTCACATCACCACGCATCAGCGCCAGCGTATAGAATTCACGACAGGCGTTATACCAGTTACGGCGGTGATAGCTCGTATCGCTGTGTACTGAGCGCATATCCAGACCGTGCGACACATGAACGTCCATCTGACGCATAGCAATTTCGATAATTTCCGAATCGTGGCCCGCTTCGACGGCGGCAACAAACGCCTCTTCATCGTCATCAAGCGGGGTGCAGTCAGGAATAAATGTCCGGGCGACTGGCGCTGACATATCGCGGGTATCATGCACATCGTTTGAATCCGCGCTCGAAATCGCAACAGAAGTAAGGGATTCTGCGATATCCATAGCGACTTCAGCGCTAACGTGTGCGCCGGTTCTGGTGTCGATAAGTTCATCACCGTCTACCTGAAAGAATCCGGCCTGTTTGTAGAAACTCTGCCAGTACTCATCCGTCAGGCCATAGCGCAATACCGTATCGCGGGCCATTGCGTCATCGTCTTTGGCATTATCACGGGAGTTAATAACATCCTCTGCAACTTCTGACGGTGTACGCAGAAACGGGTTACGCGCTTTAGCCTGGGCGATTACCGCGCTGCCAGTGAATTCACCAGCCGCGACCAGCATATTCAGAATGGATTCCGCTTTAGTGCGTTCTGATTTGGTTGGCTTCCATTTGCGGCTGCTGTTCAGGGCGCGAGCCTTACGGCGTTCGCGTTTACTGTCTGCCTGGTCGATATCGTCATCACCATCAGTAATATCGAGTGCCTGACGCAGACCATAGCGGCGAAAATAGGTGAAGGACGCGCCGACGCGCTGGCATTCGTCGAGGCGCTTATCTTCTTTGATGAAGGCCGGGAGCCGGAAAGATACTTCCGTGCTGGTTGGGATATGGATAAAGGTTGTCACCATTTCCAGCGGAAGCTCGTCGCCTTTTTCAAACTCCTGTTTGAGCATCAGGCCATGCTGATAGATAGGCTCGCGTAGCATGTCCAGCAGTTGCGCCAGTGATGCAAAAGTAAAGTCCAGCGTTTCGTTATAGTTGTCGCGTTCCGGGTTTTTCAGTTCGCGCACCAGATGTGCCAGCGCTTCCTGAGCATTGGCATACTGCTTGCCCGGCGCTACGTAGACTTCCGGAGTGGTCACTTCCGTTTTTTCGACTTCGTTTGAGGCATTTTTATGAACGGGAATCATAGCGGCAGTTGCATAGCCAGCGGCTTTAAGTGCCATCATGGTATGTACTGCAAGTTCTGCGGCGTCGGGGATAGTGAGTAATGTACTCATTGTGGTTGCTCCTTTGCATGAGACTGAATCCCCACTTTTGAGATGGGGCGGGGTGGAGCTCAAAACCGTGCAAAGTCGGCGGGATTATTACACGGGTATGCGCCGCGCTATTCTCCGCACTCCACCCCATAATTCAGCACTCGCGTAGGCGAAACCACCAGAGCATAAATTCTGGGTACAAAAAAATCACGCTGACGGGGTGATATACCGCTTTGCAAAAGGTGTTTTGAGCACCTTTATAGATCTTATTTCAACTACAGATAAGAAGCAAGTAACTACTTGTGTTTTGTCCACTTCTTCAATTGCTCTGCGGCTTTGATGATTTCCTGTGGTGAGTGGAAGTCATATATCCCACCATGACGCTCACCAGCCCTCTCAAGCGAAAGCTGGTAGTTTGCGAAGGCATTTCTTATTTTGGCTGCGTCGCGCTCATTACTAACCAGTAACAGCGCGTGGAGGTCTGATTCAGTCAGGGTTTTGTTCGGATAATGCCCGTTATCAGCAGACTCTTGCTGGTGGACTAATGACAGGGTTATTCGGTCTGCAACTGCATTAAATTCTTTGCGTTTTTCTGCCCTTACTGAAAGACGATAACTGAAAAAGCAGCTAAAAATAGTCCCGGCCACAGATACTACAAGCGCGATTGTTGAAAGTGTATCGCTATAACTCATGGAGGTTCCCTATGTCCTACTCTGAAGTGGTTTCAATACTGGCAATAGGTATTTCGATTGGCAGTGTACTGACGCACGCATGCCATTACTGGTTGCTGACGCGGCGATAAATCGAAGCAATATCTTATAGCAACTACAAATAAGACGAAAGGAAGAAGGGGGGTTTTTTGCGGTAAGGGATTGTTTATGGGTATAATCCTGCCCGGTGCTTGAGGATGTCTGTCTCATGTCACCATGCGGCAGATAGAAGAAAGCCCCGAAGGTCAATTTTCATTAACCAACGAGGCCTCTAATCTTGCGTGACAACACGATTATAGCCTCCCAAAAGCGACGGAGGCAACTTTGTTTTACAAAGGAGTTTTTTTGTTTATCGCGATATTTATCGCGGCGTTACTGGCATATACCGCCCTTAACCGGACGCTTTGCGAAGCGTCCATAGGTCAGGGAGGAGTGCAGGTAGCGGCAAAGTTTGCCTACGAAGCTAAGGAGAGTCGCTAAATCAGGGCGGGGATCCGTCCCCGCCTTTCTGGTTGTCTGGCATGGCCTGAGCACCTTTAAACGCCGCTCCTTCGGGGGCGGCTTTTCTTTGGCGTTACCTCTCGCATCATCTTTTGAATCCTCCAGGTAAAAAACCATAATGGCATCTGCCACGGACAGGAAGTATTGCCTGTTACCTTTAAGCCTTTGTTATTACCCTTGTGATTTCAGCCATTCCGCCCCCGGAGTGGCTTTTTTTTATTTGTACTACACGCCAGCGGTAACGCTGTTTTTGATCCTCTTCTTTCCTCGCTACGCTGCAAGCCTCACAAGGGGGGAATTGTGACAATAAAAATAAACAGGCGTGATGATGCATTTGCAAAGCTGGTGGCTGAAGCGCGGGAAGCGCCGGGGTTCAGCTATGCAAAGTCGCGCAACAGAGATTACAAGGGATTTAACGATGATTTTCAGGCTGAGAAGCTACTCAAAAACGACGACATACAGCAGGCCGTCAGCGTTTACAAAAAGCACATCATTGCGGCGGATATCGTGGGGCGTCAGGAGGCGCTAATTGACCTGTCAGCACGTTTCCGCGCGCCGGACGCAACAGCGGTAATGCTGGAATTGCAGGCGCTGGAGAAATTGCGACTAGAGCCGGAAATATTCCGTAGCCGCATGGCGGCAATTGATACCCGTGCTGTTAAAAACATCAAAAGAACAAAGCACGGATGGCAGGTTGAGGGGCTGGATAAGTCACATCTTGCGGCGCGGATCCTTACGCTTGCCGGGGTGGATATCAGCAAGCCGATAACGGACGAAGGTAAGTCGATAGCCCGTGCATTGTTATCAGAATTTTTCGAGGAGATGGGTAATGGAAAAACTGAGTCAGAATCTAAGGGCACTGATTAGGCCTCATCGCATTAAATGCCTGTACGGTGGGCGAGGTTCGGGCAAATCGTGGGCGGTAGCAAAAATTCTGGTGGAACTGGCGGTAAGGTCAGATATCCGCATTTTGTGTTTGCGCCGGGTTCAAAAGTCCATTGGTTCATCAGCGCATAAGCTACTGTCTGACACAATACGCCGTTCCGGGTATCAACATGAATTCATCATCACAAACAATGCGATCCGTTCCCGTGAGGGTGCGGAATTTATGTTTATGGGGCTGCAATCCAATCTCGATAGCATCAAATCCATTGAGGGCGTAGATATCGCATGGGTTGAAGAGGCTCACGGCATCAGTAGTGATGCGTGGGAAATACTTCTGCCAACTATTCGCCGTCCTGCATCAGAAGTATGGATTACCTTCAACCCTGATTACGCATGGGATGATACCTATGTTCGCTTTGTCCTTAATGCGGATCCTTCATGGTTCGTACAAAAGGTTAACTGGAGCGATAACAAAAGCTTTCCGGCGAGCCTTGAAAAAGAGCGCCTCCACTGTCTGAAGTATTATCCAGACCGCTACGACAACATATGGGAGGGGGTTCCTGTCAGTGAACTACCGGGGGCTGTCGTACATCGTGGGAATCTGGAAAAACTGTTTGTCGCGTCGGATTCGAAGCTGGCAAAAGCCTGTAGAACTGGCGTCAAAACGGCGGTGCTAGATGTTGCTGATGATGGCGACGATGATTCGGTATTATCGTTCTTTGACGGGCGTTTTTTATACCGTATGGAGCGATTGCAGGCACGTGACACGGTACAACTTGCGCAGCAGTCGCTAAAACTGGCGACGGAAGAAGGTTGTTCAGCCCTGATATATGACTCTGTCGGCGTTGGTTCTGGCGTTAAAGGTGAGTTAAATAAATTTGAAGATTCCGATATTGAGTTTCGCAAGTTTGTAGCGCAGGGCGAAGTATTGCGAAAAAAATCACGATATCGCGGTGGCAGGCCAAACGAAGACACGTTTCACAATTTACGAGCACAGGCATGGTGGGCGTATCGGGATGCAGTCAATGATTCTGTGCGCTGGATGGAGACAGACATTATGCCGCCCGATGGCCTGTTTGCTATTTCTGACCAGATTCCGCGCCGATATCGTGAACGTATCCTTTCAGATTCGACTGGCGTCATGTGGGAAACCACGCCTGACGACAAAATCCTTATTGAAGCGAAGAAAAAAGTTAAAAAACGTCTTGGCGTATCCACTGACTACGCTGACGCCATATTCCCACATCTGGTACGTATGAAATCAGGAATTATCGAATGACGAAAAAAAACAGCTTGATTCCCACTGAGGGAATTTTAACGAAAGAGGGCTTGCAGCCAGCTAATTACAATGTTGATGGCTATGTCAGTATGATGACCAGCGCAGCGGCAAGCTCAAAGGGCGCGGCGGGCATGAGTTCACCGACAGCCAACCGCATGAAGGCTCGCGCCGCAGAGGGGATGATTCCGCTGGTGGCTGCAATGACCGGGGAGCTATCCGGCATAGGCTGGCGCATTATCAGCGAACCGGTTGCTGCCGCCATGCTGAACGGCTTCACTGTGGTTACTGAAAATCCTGATGATTCAAAGCGTATTCAGCAGATTTTTGACGAAATGGGAGCGTGGCAGGTAGTAGAAAGCGCCGCCATTCTAAAGCGTCATCATGGATGGTCTGTGCTGGTTATGGGGGAAGAGTGGGTACGTTGCCACGGCTCGCACTGGATTACCCCGTCGAATGACTGGTTTGCAGACTATAATTCGCCATTTTTTGGCCTGCCGGAAGGATGGCTTATCCAGCTTAAAAGCCCCATCGGTGGCGAAGTGTTTATTGAGCAGGAAGATTCGATCCTCTTTGGCGATAAAAACTATCAGCCGATTTACGCGATGGTCGGTATCGAATTTGGCGAACCATTGTTGTGTAAGCCTTATGCAGCGTTACAGAGGCTGGGTCTTTCGCATGAGCTAATCATCAGCATACTTTCTCTTTCCGTTCAGGATATTTATAAAAAGAATGACTTAGCGGAAGACCTGAAAACGGCTAAAGGAGAAGCTACAGCAGCCCGCAGGCTGGCAGGGATAGCGGCAACCCGTCAGTTAAATGACATGGTCGCGATTGATGCAGAAGAGGAAATTAACCGCCTTCAGTCCACTATGACCGGAACCGCCGACCTTGTTGATATGGCTATTAAGCTGGTATGCGCAGAAACAGGTTTTCCCATAGCTATGCTGGCAGAGCGTAAAGGTGGTCTTTCCAATAGCGATACCAGCGCCGATGCACAATGGCAAAACCTTGTTTCTCATATCAACACCAATTACATCATCCCGGCGCTGAAAAAACTGGCTTTTCGCTATACGGGGATCCGCGCTGACTTTGTGCCGAATAAATCTCAGGGACAAATAGACCGCGAGGTAGACCGGGACAAGAAACGAGCGGAAACAGCCCAGCTTTACTATTCGATGCGAGCCATTACCAGCGAAGAGGCCCGCGCCACGGCACAGGAAACTGGAGCGGTGGTTATGCTTGCGACCACTCCGCCCGCAACTGGCACCATTGATGACCAGAATGACGACGATTCGAACCAGAACAACGAGAATCTGAACCAGAATAGCACCAAAAAAGACAACGACGAGGCCGATAATGGCGAAGAGTGAACCACGTTACGACGCCGGGTATCCGCTGGCTATCGAACTGGTTTACGCTCAAAGGCTGGGCGATAACGCCCGGCTTGTTGGTAAATGGGTTCGCGATGCCTGCATAAAGACATACAAGGCAATTGGTAAATCCGGCGCGGTACTCAATACCGATGCCGCCGATGGTAAAGATGTTTCCGTTGATGACCTGCTGGGGGATTTTATCGCCGCCGCAACGGTCAAAAAAGTGCGCGTATATATAAAGAAGAAAGCCGGAAGGAATTATTCACGCATGACGCGTGAGCAGCAGGAAAGGCTTGTCCGGTCTGTTGCTCAGGAACTTTTGCCAGATGCATCAATTTTTCTTAAAGCCATTCCGTCACTGCTAAAAGATGGTGAATTTGGGGCCGTCCCCGCCTACGCATTCAGTGAAGTAAGGCGGCAGGCAGGAATCAGCCTGGCTAAAGATGTTGCCAGAGTGACCGGCTCAAAGCCAGATACCTACCTTCGTGTTATCAACCGCGCCGCTGATGAGGTTCAGGCCGCTATTGTAAATGGTCGGTTTGGCCTGACTGATGAGTATTACCAGAGCTATTACCAGCGTTTCCGCGTCGATGGCGTGAATCTTATTGACCTGAAAACAGGGCTATCAGCCACGCCAGATACTGCTGGGGCAATATCTAAACCGCTCGCCAGCTTAACGGATCCGATGAGAGCCGCGAGCACGGTTCCATCATTACCGGCTATGGAAGCGGCAAATACCCAACTTGCTAACTCGGCGGTAGACGATTTCCGGCTGATTGTTCGCGCTGCCGCCGATATTGATTTGGCACCGGGTATCAAACTGCCAACCGAAAATATGGCTGACCTGATATCCATTGATATCTATGACGGCGATAAAAAGCTGCTGGAGCAAACAGCAGACTGGCTTACGGAAAGCATGGGGCGCATGGAGAACGTCACCGATGAGGCGCTACAGCGCGGAATTAAGGTCGTTCAGCAGGGGTTACGTGAGGGGCGGGGCGTTGACTATATCGCCGATAAACTGGCAACCGAAATGGAAATTCCCTATCGGAGAGCCCGCAATGTCGCCCGCAATGAGATAGGTAATCAGGCCTGGAATCTGGAGGAAGCCAACGCCCGTATTGCCGGGATGAAAATATACCGCTGGCGGGGGATGTTAGACGAACGCGAGCGAAAATTGCATGTTGAGCGCGAAGGTAAGGCATACGAGCCGACCAGACCGCCACAGGACGGGAATCCGGGGCAACCGCATTTATGCCGCTGCTTCCCTGAATGGTTGTTCTCTGCGTCGGACGTTGAAGAAGCGGAGAAAGAAATTGCTGCAAGAAACACAGGTCAACGTTGACGCCATCAAGCAATGGGAGATAACCCCGGAAGGTTATCTCCAGATTGATATCCCTATAGCCCGTCCGGGCGTACTGGTTTATGACCGCAAGCGCGGTGATGCATTCACGGCTAAAGAGTACCGCTCAGCCGATGAATTGTTTAACCAGGACTCAATGAATACCTTAATTGGCAAGCCTGTGACGGTGTCACATCCTCGCAATGGTCTGGTGACGTCAAAAAACTACCGGGCCGTTTCTGCGGGTGTTGTTACTGCTGTTATGCGTCAGGGTGATGAACTTATCGCCCGCGCACTGGTTCAGGATGAGAAGTCCATCCGACTGATTCAGCAGGATAAAAGTTTACGGGGTGCTTCGGCGGGGTATCAGTGCGACGAAAAGCCAAAAGAAACAGGACTATCCCCGGACGGGCAAACGTTCGACACGGTGCAAAAGGGTATCAATTACAACCATTTGAGCATTGTGCGTAACCCACGGGTAAAAACTGCAACATTCAATCTGGACGGTGAACCGATGGAATTAGAAGAGGCGTTAGCCGAAATTGAAAGTCTTAAAGCGAAAAATCAAACGCTTACGACTGATTTAAGCAAAACTCAGGGCGACCTGCTGAAAGCAAATACCCGCCTGATAAATATGGACTCAGCCAGCAACGAAGCCTATGAGCGTGGTGTTGCTGATGGTCGTCAGGAAAATGACCTGAAAGCAGCAGCTAAACGCCTGAACATCAACACCGACAGCCTGGGCGATATCAATCTGGTCAAACAGGCCATCATCCGTAAGGCAAACCCTGAAGTAAACATGGATAGCTGGACGGATGAGCAGGTGGATGTTGCGCTGTCTATGGCGCTGGTTGCCTGCGGTAAGAAGTTTGAACAAACCCCGCGTAATCCCCGCGGAGCAGTTAACACCGATGAGCAGGGGGCTCAGAAGTCAGCCCATCAGGATTATCTGACTCGCACCTTTGGCAAAAAAGAGGCAGGCAAATAATGCAGACCACGATTAAAGACGATTTTGACGCGGGCTTGCCGGGTGATTTGGCAGTGCTGCCGTCTTTTCGTTCCTCCGCTCGCGTGACCTCCCGTCGCGCTGGAGGTGAAGTTGCGCCGGGCGATGCGGTGAAACTGACCTCCGGTAATGATTCAACCTGTGTTGCCTTGCCTGATGGTGGCGATGTTACCGATGCCATTGGCATTGCTGTTACCGCGCATTCCAATATGCCCGCCTCGCCGGGATTTGGTAGCAACACGCGCATTGGTGTGGTCACTATCAATTGCCCGATTGGTATTGTCGAAAATGGCCCGATCCGCGTGGCGGTCAAAACGGGTGAATCCCCGAAAGTGGGTGATTTAGCCGTGCCGAAAGGTCGCAACGCCACTACCGGTTATATGGAGTGGGGTGTTGCGGCATCCGGCGATAAGAGCCGTTTTCGCTTTGAAACGCCACCTCAGCGCGGCGGGACGGCAATTGTGATGGTCATTGATGGCGAACTACTCAGCGCCGGATATCCCCGTGAAGTCGCCGTAACTGGTGTGGCTCTGTCGCCTAAAACCGCCTCTAAGGCCGCTGGCGCGACTCAGCAGTTTACGCCGACAGTTTCTCCGGCAGGAGCGACCAATAAAGACGTTACCTATGCATCCAGCAATGCGAACGTAGCAACAGTGGACGCATCCGGCCTTGCCACGGTGAAAGGCGGGGCTACAACCGGACAGACGGCAACCATTACGGTACGTACTGAAGACGGTGGTTTCACTGACACCGCTGTAATCACCGTAAGCTAACAGGGAAACCCCAAAAGATGAATGAGAAATATTTAGCCGCGCTTATGGCGCAGCTTTTTACCGAAGCTCAGGTAGCTGGCGCGGTGCCGGGTATCAACGTTGACGAGCAAGGGCTAATTTTTGCCCGTGACCTTATTTCCATGTCAAACGATGTTTACATGGAAGAAATGCCCGCTCCGGTAGCGTTGACCATGTTCCAGCAGGAGCCGGGAATCAATGAAGGCGCTAAGTGGGCGGGTTATCGCATGTATTCCGCGCAGGGCATGGCTAAAATCATGGCGGCATTCGGTACAGATATGCCAATGATGAGCGCCAAAGGCCGGGAATACTTCGCGCTGATGTACGATATCGGGCTGGGCTATGGCTACACCTACAGTGATGTTATGGCGGCGGCAATGTCCGGTACTCCGCTCGATAACATTCTGGCGCTCAACACCCGCGAAGCGCATGAGCGCACAGTTTCTAATCTGCTATGGCGCGGTAACAAGGAATATCAGATTATCGGCTTTATCGAGCATCCGAATATTCCGCTGGTGGCGCTACAGGGTGCCTGGGCGACTTCTGACGGCGATAAGATTTGTGACGATTGCTCGGCGCTCATCGCTGCGGTAAATACCACGAAAATCTACGAAGTGAATGAATTTCACATGCCGTCTAAGGCGTGGGCGCGAATTCAGGGCTTGCGCCTGAGTGGTACGCTCGGCACGGTGCTGTCATTCCTGCGTAGCTCTTACCCGGAAGTAACCTTCCGCAAAAATTCCGATCTGGATGATGACGGTATCTGTATCGCGCTGGCAAACAATCGTCGTCACTTCGCCCAGGCTACTCCTGTGCTGTTCCGTCAGTTGCCGGTTCAGCGTAGCGGGTTAGACCTGTCTATTCCGTGCCTGTCGCGCTCTGCTGGCGTTATCGTTCGTGCACCGCTGGCCGCTGCCAAATCCTCAAAGGTGATTTAACTCATGGCTGAGAAAGATAAAGTTTTTCTGACTAACACCACTCAGGCACCGATTCACATCGGTGCAAAAAACAGTGAAGGCACCGTTATTACTATCTCAATCGCTCCGCTGGCAGCGGTCGAGGTGGACGGCGCAACACTGACCATCGGCGGCGTTAAGCAGTTTCTGGACGAAGGCCGATTAAAAGAAGTTTCAGCCGCTGAAGCCAAAAAGCTCAATAAAGAGCATGACGGCGTAGTTGAGTCCGACGACGAGTAAGGGCATAGCATGACGGTAAATGACTGGCTCGCCATTCTGCTACCGGGGGTAACACTTGATGAGGGCGCTATTAGCGCCCTTTCTTCTCAATGTGAGCGGCTTTACGACCTGCGGGCCGCTGCGGAGTACGGTTACGACATTGAGCGTCTGAAAGCGCTGTATGTTGCTGCCAATCTCGCCCCAATAGCAGTAGAAGGCATAAGCGCAAGTGTTCGCGGTGTTGCAAGTCGCCGGGAAGGGAAAGTAGCGGTGACATTCACAGAAGCCGCGCAAAAGTCTGGCTGGCAGGGTACGCAGTGGGGGCAGGAGTTTTTAGACGCAGTGGGGGATTTGACAGGCGGTTGCATCCTTATCGGTCACGCCTCTTAACGGGATTTTATTCTGAAAAGTGCGATTGGCCAGCCTTGGAGCCCACAGTAAAATAAAGGTCAATGTGCGATTTTGCAGATAAACATTCTGATATTTGAAAATGTTTAACGGAGTTTGATCCATGCGTGGAGGTGCAAAGTTTGAAACAAAGGGCTTTGACCGCGTAATCCGTCAGCGCGTGAATGCGCTGGCGGGCGTCAAGCTTACCGTTGGTATTCACAGAGGGAAAATGAATCAGGGCGTCGATGTTGCGCTGTATGGAGCCTGGAATAACTTCGGCACAAAAAACGCTATGGGATGGGAGTTAATACCAGAGCGTCAGTTTATGCGATTTGCGGCAGACAGAATAGCTGACTGGATGCGCACAGACGCTTACAAAGAGGTTCTGCGTGATGTTGCACGAGGTCGTATTACTCCGCAACAGGCTATTGCCCGCATAGGTGCGCAGGCTGTTTTGATTACCAGAAAAACAATCGCTGATTCCGCGCTATACCGTCCTAACTCAGATATCACCATCGCCCGCAAGGGTTCAACAAAGCCGCTTATTCATAGCGGTACGCTTATTCAGACGGTCAATTACAGGGCTTTTGCATGAGACGATTAATTCACTACTGGCGTCCATTACCGATTGAGATAGTTGGCGGTATGCCACGCGAGGGATATTCAGAGCAACAATCCGCTTTTCTCAGTATGCAGCCGGTTGATGGTGGCGGTTCATTTCGGGCTTACCTAACCGGGCGCAAACCTCAAGATTACATGGAAGCCATTGGCGAAACGGATTTAGAGGTTACAGAAGAGGGTGAGCATAACGGCGCTATAGTGCTGTGTGCGGGTAAATATTACGAAGTGGTGCAGCGGCAGGAGTGGCAAAACGGCGTTATTAACCACTATGAATATTTGCTATTTGGTATGAAAGAACGGGACGCGCTCGCGCTGGTGGGATAATGACTAATTATACGGTCAAATTAATGACCGTTGACGGGGAATTATCATATTCTGATTATCGCGCAGAAAAGGCGACATTCACCGCTAACGGTAACAGCAAAGATATTTTATTCACGCCATATAATTTTCGGGAACCTTCCGTAGTCAGTTCTGTTGTGCTGGATAATGACAGCGGAACCACTATCAATATTCCGGCTGATTTCCGGCTGGATGTTGGCGATGTTGTCAAATTCCCGACTGGCACACTCAAAGAGACCGATACGCAGGCCAGACCAACAATCCTGAGCGGTGCTCCCTACGTTGCAATGGTACGGGCAAGACAGGCAATGATTGAGATGGTGGGCGATAGCCCCATTTACGCACAACAGAAAATTCCCGAGTCAAAGGATCCGTTTACTGCCGTCCATCTTCTCACGTCATCGAGAGAGCCGCAGGCATTCGCAAAGTCATGGGATGGCGATTACCGCGTTTATCACTACAACTGTGAAGCAAAAATTATCGTCATCCGGTCATCAGATGACGCTCAGGCATTTCTGGAAAACTTTTTGAATCAGGTCGATTCGACTGAAGGTGATTTCTGGCAGTTCGAAAATAACTGCTGTATTGACCGCTCGGGCGATTTCGAGAATAGCTCCCCTCTAATTGATAACCTCGTTTATCAGCAGATGGCACAGGTAACGCTGTCTTTGACATTTGTGTACCAGCATTACAAACGAGAGAGTTGGATTGAAAGCGCGACGGTCACACCGTGCGATAAAGTCACTCTCGCTATCAGGGGCTATTAAATGGCGAATTTAAGTCGGCTTTTTAGTGTAAAAATTGGGCGTCAAACTACCGCCGCTCAATATGGCGTGTTTGGCGTCGGGTTAATCCTCGCGCCGGGCGCGGCATTTTTCGGGAAAAAATTTACAGATTACGAATCCGCAACCGTCGCGGATTTTGCCGATCTCTACCGGGTCTATACCAGCGCTGATGATGCCATTTCAGACGGCGTATCCGGCGATAATCTTCTGGCGGTTCAGGCGTATTTCTCTCAAAGCCCTTCACCGGATACGCTGGTTGTCGGCGATTTCTCAGCCGCTTACAGCAAAACTATGATTGCCCTGACGGGGGTTCCGGTTTCCGGCGCACCGACAACCACAAAGGCAACCATCGGCTATGTGAAAGGTACGGAATATCGCTACGCCAGTTATAACGGCACTGCTTGGTCAGGAAGTACAGGCGCGGCGTCTGATATCGTTGCTGACGCAACAACAGCAGGTCAGTTTCTGGTTGAAGGTCGTATTGTCTATCTGGAAGGGGCTGAAGTTGTCCACGATAAATCTACAGCGCTGGCTGCTGGCGTTAGTGCGGCGATTGCGGCCATCAAAAACCAGTACAACAAGTTCTTTATGTGCATGACACCGTCGCGAAATCTGTCGATTCAGAAAGCTATTGCTGATTGGGTCGAATCGCAGATTGATAAAATGGCGGTGTTTATTGACGACTACACGTCTTCCACCTGGGCGACTGACAACATTACGAAATACCTTTTCGATAAGAATATGGCGGGTTCGTTTGCCATTTCTACGAAGCTGGAAAAGAACTTCCTCGACGCTGCTATCGCCGGGCGTTGTCTTGTCATGCAACCGGGCTCAGAAACGTGGGCGCTCAAGACACTTAACGCCGTTCAAAGTGATGGATTCACCGAAACCGATTACCAGAAAATTAAGGCGCTCAACGGCAATACCTTTGAAGACTATGGTTCCGGCATCACGGTAACTTACCCCGGCACGTGTGGCGACGGAGAAGCGATTGAAGTTGTACGTTTCTGCTACTGGCAGGCTGACCGGATGCAAAAAGACCTTGCCACGCTGCATATCAACCGCAACAAAGTGGGGCATGACATGCCGGGCTATGAACTGGTCTGTAATCAGATGGAAAGCTCGCTGAAGGCGGGTCAGACCGCTGGCGGCATTATGGAAAACTTTACGGATGATAACGGAGATTATGTCCGTGGATTTACCGTAGTGCGTCCGACGATGTCAGAAATCAGCGCCGCGCAGCGTATTAAAGGCGATGTGACTATCAAATTCTCTTTCTACCTCCGCTACGCCATTAAGCACGTTGATGCTGTTGGCACAGCAATGACTTACGGGATTTAACTATGTATTTAGGCGTAATGTCCTCTAAAGACTGGCTGATTACCGTAGGCGTTGTGCCGGTAATTGGTCTGGCTAAAGACAGCAATATCACGCTCGAAATGACGGATGACCAGATTACCGTTTCTTCCGGCATCGGCGGCGACTGGTCTTTTATCGATAATCCGACTGAAGAAGGGTCTTTAACCTTCGTCACGCAGCGAAATTCCCCGGTTAACACAGCTCTTTTTCTGATGCAGAAAACGAAGTCTGTAGTACCCGTAACGCTCACCAATACGCGCAATCTGTCGGTACACCGCATGGGTTACGCGATGTTTGCCCGTCAGCCTACTGATGGCGCAAATAACGGCGCTGGTGCTCAAACACTGGAATGGAAACTCGTTACTGGCGAGGTGGATTCGGTCATTAATGGAGTGAATATTACCTGATGGACGACTCAATCAAACACGTTGAAATCAACGGGCGTAAATTCTGTGTAGTCCGAATGAGCGCTTTTGATGCCATTCACTTTAATTTGCGCGTGGCGGAGATTCTCGCCAAACACGGCATCAGCCAGGTAGAAAGCATTCTTTCTATGTCGTCGAAGATTTTCGGTGTGCTTAACCGGGAAGACCACGACGAACTGTTGTTTACCTTACTGGCAAAATCCCGCGCTCAACTGGTCGATAATGGCGAGTTTCTGGATAGCTGGGACGCAGTGAATACCAATTTCACCGCTACCAACATCGCCGATGTTTATCTGGTGGCGCTGGAGTGCCTGAAGCTCTCCATTCTTCCGGTTACAGCAGGGTTAAAAAAAAATATTGGTCTGGACACAGCTGGAACGATGCAGGGAGCCATGCGGCAACTGTTCAGCGCCTTGCTGAAAACCTTGACCGAACCGTCCGCACAGAACTCGTCATCTGGCGAGTGATAGAAAGCGGCCTGATTAGCTACAGCGATGTAGTGTCAGGCCGCGCCTCCTTTGATTCCATTATGAGAGCCTCCGCCGTTATCCAGTTTGATAACGCGGTTCAGCACGCGCTTAGTAAGGTGAAAAAATGACAGACCAGCCAGCCGATCTCGTAACGAAAATTGATGTTATTCCAGACCTTGACGGGCTCAACAGCTTTGATGCCGCGATTGATAAGGCTATCGCAAAGGTTAACCAGCTTGACGCCGCTATAAAACGCGTCAACAACCTGAAGCCCGCAAGCCCCTATGCGCCCAGCAGTGCATCAACAGCGCCGACAGCCGCCGCTACAGCAGCAATCGCCACAGTAGCCGCTACAGGCACGAATTTGATTGCTCGTACACCTTTGGCGGAGACTGTGCGCCGCGAGTCTCAGAAGGTCGCACGTGCAGCCGTTCAGGGTATGGGTAACGGCATTGGCCTTCCTCTTCTGGGCGGTGGCGGTTCTGGTGGCGGAGGGCTGCTATTGCCGCCTCCGAGTGCTGGTGGTTTTAACCCGTTCGATGCGTCCAATTTTTCCGGCGAGCCGCTAAATACCAGGATGAAACCAGTTGCTGATGCCGTACAGAGCGGGATACGTAACCCGTTTGGTGTTGATACTATGCTGGCAGGGGCTGGGCTGACTGTTGGCATTATGGCAGCGGGTAATGCACTGGCTGACAGCCTTGATTCAATCCAACGGCAGCAGGCGCAGATTGCGAGGTTGACGCAGACAACCGGCGACGCAAAAGAGGCGTTCTTTGCACTTAATCAGGCCGCGAGTGATGTTCGAAGCGACAGCGGGGCGTTTATCTCAACCTATACCAATATGGCGACCGCCACGCAGAAACTTGGAAAGTCTCAGGAGGAAACAATCCGGGCGACTCAGGGTCTTGTTGGCGCATTACAGCTAGGTGGCGGCAGTGCTGAAGCGGTAAACGCAGCGCTTTACCAGATGGGCCAGGCATTTTCTTCTGACAGGTTCGGCGGGGATGAGTTTAGATCCTTCATGGAGGCCATCGGTACAATGGCCCCGGAAGTGGCAAAGGCTTTCGGCACGGATGTGAAAGGGCTACGGGCAATGTCAGAGGCCGGGAAGCTGACGGCGGAAACTATGATTAAAGCTTTTGAGAAAATGGCGGCGAGTAATGCCGACCTGCTTAAAAAACAGGGCTGGACGTGGGGCCAGACAATGACAGTCATGAAAAATGACTGGCAGGCATTTTTAGCGCAGGCAACCATCGGCGGAGAATGGCGAAAATTCACTGATTGGGCCGCAAATACACTTATTCCTTTAGCCAGAAGCGCAGAAAAAGAGGTAGCCGCGTTCTGGTCAACGCTGGCAGATGAAAGCAAGTCAGCGATTCTGATAGGTATTCTTGGCGCTGTTGGGGCGGCTTTTACCGCGTTAGCTATTCCAGTTATTGCAGCAGTATGGCCTTTCCTTGCGATTGGTGCTGCTGTATGGGTAGTTTATGAAGCGTTTGTAGAATGGAAAGCATGGTTAGATGGTAAGGGAGGCACCATTTTTGATAGTGTTTTTGGCAGTTTTGACGAATTTGAGCGGCGTTACCCAAATCTTATAGCAGCCCTCAGAACGATTATTGATTTGGCTGGAAAAGCTGCTTCGGGTATAGACAACGCAACTAAGCAAAATGGCAGCAACGGGATTATATCCGATGCTATTGAAAATCCGTGGATGACGGCTTTTAAGGGGCTTTATAACCTTACGCCGCTGCCGAATACATTCAGGTCATTGGGTGGGTTAAGTGATGTGTTTGACCTCAATCCCTTACCGGGCATAGAAAGCGCTCTTGGTATCCTTCCTTCAACGGCTACAGGTACACCAAACATTAGTAATAGTGGAAATAAAACAACTACCATTATTGTTAATAGTCCAAAAGAGGCTGCTGATACGGTAAATAATATTGATGAGCCGGGTACTCTATCTGGTGATATTGGTGGTAATATCGCGGAGTCAACAGGGGCAAGATAAGGATAAGGTAATGCCAAAGAATGAGTTTAAGGATTTCGCAACCTTCGAAACTCTCATAACACCAAAAATAATCACTGTTGTTTACTGGTTGGTTACAGTGCTTCTCATACTCGGCAGCATTTTAAGCTGGTTGCGTCAAAGCGAAGGTATGAGTATCAGTTTTGCTGTATCTCTAGTGGCTACGAGGGTGATTTTTGAATTAATCATGGTTTCATTCAAAAACAACGAGTATCTACGCCGAATTTGTGAAGCGGCAGAAGCCAAAAAGAGCGATTAACCGCCAGCGGTAACAGCATGTAACCCACACAGCTAAGATGTGAAAATCCCCTCTACGAAGGGGATTTTTTTTGGGGTTTTTATGGCTGAAGGTATGGACGCGGCGATTAGTGCGCCACGCGATAAACGGGCTGTTATGGTGTTTGAATCAGGAGTGACAGTGTCACTCAGGCTAAAAACACGCGAGGAAGTTTCGGCAAAAAGAACCATTGCTCAGGGGAAGATTGAGACGGGTTATAAAATATCGGACGGTGAAGTAGACGATCCAAAGGTTGTCAGTTTTGAGGGTATCATCACCGGCACTGATTTACCTTTTGCGCCTCTGCATATGATTTCAGCTATGAATCAGGCCCAGGCCATTCAGGCAGCGTACGACACGAAGGAATTTGTATCGGTCTATACATCGTTCATGGCAATGCCTCAATGCCGTATCACATCGCTTTCAATTGAAGCTGTTCCTAAGAAAAACAGCTATACCGTCAAGCTCACTGCTCAGAAAGTTGACACGGTGACATTTCAGCGCTCACGCACAAAATCAGCGCAAGCAAAAACTTCTAAGCCGGCAGGGAAGGGGAAAACCTCCGCAGGTAAAAAGAGCGCCACCACGGTAGACGCGAACAAAGAGCCGCAAAAAGTCTATGCGCTCGAAAAAATGCGCCGTGTATTTGGAGGGGCATAAATGGAGCCTACTTACTACGAGATTGGTGTTATCGCATCTATCCCAGACCAGGAATTCACATCATCTCTAAACGGCGTAGTTTTGAATATGCGCCTGTTCTTCGCAACAACCACAGAACTGTGGTGGCTTGAAATATCCAACGCAGACAGGACGGTTACACTGTCACAAATTTGCTTACGTCCGGGTGTCTGGCACGGCCTTAGCGGAAAATTGCCGGGCTATGCTGGCGCTGGAGCGATTGGTGTTGCTCGTCTAAGACCAAATGAAAAATTTGGAGACATTAACGCCTTTGATGGAGGCTTTGGCCTTTTCTTTTACGACGAACTGGAGAGTGATTAAGTGGGGAGAATCTGGAAGCGATTTATTGAATCACTTTCGCCTAAAAAGCTGGGTGTTCTGCTGGCTTTGGTGGTGGGGTTCACGCTGGGTGCGATTAAGTTTTGGGACTGGTTTAAATATAGGGTGGGAATTATTACGGTGGCTCTTGCGATGCTTTCTCTTAATGAATGGGCAGTAATTATCGGCATTTTATGCACTGTGGTGACTTGCCTCGTTAATTGGTATTACGAGCGCAAAAAATACCTAATCGCTTTAAGTGGGGGTGTACGTGAGAAATAAGAGCAAATTAAGTGCCGTTATGCTGGGTTTAATTGCTGCCGGGGCAAGCGCTCCGGTATTGATGGCGCAGTTTCAGCACGAAAAAGAAGGAACCAGCCTGACAGCTTACCAGGACAAAAGCCGGGGCATATGGACTATCTGCGGCGGTGTGACTTACGTTGATGGTAAGCCGGTAATCAAAGGCATGACATTAACGCGAGCACAGTGCGATAAAATTGATAAAGCCGAACAAGCTAAGGCGCTGGCATGGGTGGATAAAAATATAACTGTGCCATTAACCGCACCGCAAAAAGTTGGTATTGCTTCTTTTTGCCCGTGGAATATTGGCCCCGGTAAATGCTTTACATCGACGTTTTACCGAAAGCTAAACGCTGGCGACAGATTAGGAGCGTGCGCCGAAATTAAACGCTGGGTACACGATGCAGGACGGGATTGCAGAATCCGCGCCAATAATTGCTATGGTCAAGTTATCCGCAGAGACCAGGAATCAGAGCTAACTTGCTGGGGCATGGACAAATGAAAACAAAATATGCCGTGTTAATTGGCCTGATTGTAGCGTCGTCATTAGGTGGCGCGGGTTATGTCATCCATGAATCAGCTTTTGAGGCCGGGAAAAAGGATAACGATAAAGAATGGAAACTGAAGTGGTCGGAGCGTGACAAGGCCGATAAGGACGCGCAGTTGACACAGGAACAAGCGCAGCGTGAAGAAGAACTCAGGCGTAAGAAGAAAACAGAGGAAATTGTAAATGATGCAGAGCGGGAAAAACAAAAGGCACTGGCTGAAGCTGCTGACGCTGATAATGTTGCTGACCAGTTGCGCGGGCAACTCGCCAAAATCAGGCGTGAACTCGCAACCAGTGAAACCGGCCGGATTTCCGCAAATGCCGCCAGAAGGCAGACAGCCGCCGAAACCGCAAGTTTGCTTGCCGACCTGTACGAAGAATCAGACCGTCGCGCGGGAGAAATCGCTAAGTATGCTGACGCAGCAGCAAGCGCCGGGAGCGTCTGCGAACGCACATACGACGCAGTAACGCGATCTGTTGAGTGATCGAAACGGATCAATTAATGCCCGTATGTGATTGATAACTTGGATGGTTGAATGAAAAGGGCGGGGATGTGATGTAGATTGCTTGTTTGTAGTTGATTTTTAAACTGACTACGGATACGCTTTAAGGCACGGAGAACAAGGGTTTTCTGAGATTAACGCGCATAACAAGCGGTTTACTCGTTTTGGCCTGCAATTTAACATAATATACATTATGCGCACCAATGATGTAACGGCTCAATGCTAATGTCTATTTGTGGCCCATCCCATCATCAGGAATGTCCAGGCTATAGTTCTCAGACCTGTATGGCTGGTCAACAACTCACTTCACTTTTCCTGATGAGGAGTTTTCTGTGGCTATACATGACGCCGGGATGTTCACAGTGAAAGAAATCAACCGCCTCAAAATCCTTCATGATGTCATCGACCGCTGCCCCGGACTTCTGAACTTAGCTTTGACAAATATGGTGTCAGCCAGATTATGCGGTTGCGACCAGAACTCAGGTTAACCCGCCAGGGATTCTGCTAATGCTCCCGGCGTTTCCATTCCCGCTGCCGGGATCTTGCGACATGTTATCGCTTACTGCCTCCCGGATGGTATATGCAGCGGTGTTGTTCTTTTACCGGCTCAAGAACCAGAACCACTCAGGATATTCTTAGCCAACGTCTGACAACAAAGACGAAAACGTATCGTCTGCATATTGCCGTGCTCTCATGCCAACATCCTTTCTGAATTTCTTAGACATGACCACCTGGCTTCACCGCAAGTCTTGCTATCGTGACTCCTGCCATCAGGATAACGCTGGATTAATCCTGGGATTGCCACGGTGTTCACCGTCATTTTTTGGCGATACTGAAAATGGCTACTATACTTAAAATGAAAAAGCTTTCGATGAGCTTTATTTAAAGGAGGTTTCTCCTCGCACAGGCTGTTTGCTTATTTTTCTATCAGCTACGGTAAATCCCATTTTCATCAGTTTATCGGGTAACCACCCTGCTCCCGGGTTTCCGCCATTACAGAGGCAGACATCAGGTTGTGTGGCCGGGTTGTCAGTCGGCTTAGATCGCTCTTTTAACGAAAAACATCGTTTTTTGTATCAGATACGGTGTAAAGCATATAACAGATGAAAACAGCACAGAAAAAAACAACGTTGCTCCCTGGAGAGGAATACTGCGCGGGATTAGCCAGGTGTAGACTGCAACAAATAAAGAATGCCAGATATGACAGTAAAGCAGAACATCAAAAGCGATGACTGAAATCACATAAATAGCCAGGGAATGTTTTCCCGGGTACACTAGCAGTTAATTAAAATACTGCAACAGCGAGTAAGAATATTTAAACCATTAAGACCTTATTTTGCCTCGGGTTAAAAAACTCAATACTTTGAGCAATAAGGAATTCGATACAATCGACAAGAACATTTGAATCTAACAAAACAAAAAAAATGACATTTTTGATAATAATCAGCGCCAGGATGCCCTGAAGGAGTCGCGGCACTTCCCTGCTCCACGTTCTTCGTGTTCATAAAGTCGGTGTAAATCATATCACCTCCGGCGATCTCTGCGCCCATTTCTATTCGGATAATGAAAAAAGATAGCCACGGCACTTCTTAAGTAACTGAAAACCTCATAACTGCTAACGACCTGATGACATACGCGAAAAACAATGTCGCCACTCTCGCAAAAGAGACATTATCCACTTTATTTACAAAGTAACATGTTAAATAATCAGTTAAGAATTAATACGCAGTAGAGGAATTAAGATGCGTTTCAGTACCATGCCCGACAGTGAAATTATTTCTGAACTGTGCCGAAGAATTAAAGAAACGCGTATACAGCTGGGATTGTCACAGATTGAGCTGGCCGAACGCGCCCAGGTCGGTGCGGCAACCATTAAGCGCGTTGAATTGGGTGAGTCGGTGACCCTCAGTACGCTTATTGGCATTTTGCGCGGTCTGGATCGTCTGCATCAGCTGGAGTCGATTCTATTCGATTCGCACATGCGCACCTTTAAGGCGCAGCTCAATGCCGAGACCCCTTCCCGTATCCGTATCCGCAAAAAAACGCCTCAGGCAAAAGAGAAATTGCCCACTGCTACGCCGCCTGGCGAGGCTAATGCCACCATTAACGAGTGGTACACCTCATCGGCTTCGAACAGCGTGGTATGGTCTTTCACACCGCCGGACGCGGAGAAAAAAAGCTAAGGGACTTCAGAAGACGGCCGGCAAGTTTCGCGGCCAGAGAAAGAGTAAACCGCCTGCAGCGCGCACAGGCGGTTTTATCCAAAATCAGGATTCACATACCGCGACTTTTATTGCCAGACCGCCCCGGGCGGTTTCACGGTATTTGGCATTCATGTCTTTGCCTGTCTCAAACATCGTTTCGATGACTTTATCCAGTGAGACTTTTGGATCGCTGGTCCGGTACATCGCCATGCTGGCCGAGTTAATCGCCTTCACTGCCGCAATCGCGTTACGCTCGATACAGGGGACCTGGACCTGCCCGGCCACCGGATCGCAGGTCAGGCCGAGGTTATGCTCCATGCCGATCTCCGCGGCAATGCACACCTTCTCCGGGCTGCCGCCCAGCAGTTCGGCCAGACCGGCAGAGGCCATTGAGCAGGCCACGCCCACTTCTCCCTGGCAACCAACTTCTGCTCCGGAAATCGAGGCATTCATCTTGTACAGAATGCCAATGGCGCCCGCCGTCAGGTAATAGCGCATATAGATTTCCGGCGTCACCTCTTTGATAAAACGATCGTAATAGGCCAGTACCGCCGGAACAATGCCGCAGGCGCCGTTAGTCGGCGCGGTAACCACTCGCCCGCCCGCCGCGTTCTCCTCTCCCACCGCCATCGCGAACATATTGACCCAATCCATGGCGCTCAGTGGCGTAATCGACTGGCTCTGGGGCGCCAGCACGCGGTGCAGCGCAGAAGCACGGCGCGGTACTTTCAGCGGCCCCGGCAAGATGCCTTCCGTATTCATACCCCGGTTAATGGCGTTTCTCATGGTCTCCCAGATTTTCGCCATATTTTGCTCCACGCTCTCTCTGCCGTGGCGAGCGATCTCATTTTTCATCATCACGGCAGAAATCGACAGGCAGTTGTCATGACAGTGCGCCAGCAGATTACGTGCGGAATAGAACGGGAACGGAATATCGACTTCGGCATCCTGATTCTTACCAAAGTTTTCCTCCGTCACGATAAAACCGCCGCCGATGGAATAATAGGTCTGGAAATGGGCAATTTTGCCGTCGCAAAACGCCGTAATGCTCATGCCGTTTTCATGCAGCGGCAGAAATTCATTATGAAAACGCATGCATTCCGCCACCGGGAACTGAATTTCTCGCTGGCCTTCTTCTATAAACAGACGATGCATGGTGTTCACATCACGAATAATACCGGGGATGGCGTCGATATCCACGGTATCCGGTAAATATCCCGATAGTCCGAGAATGATGGCGATATCGGTGTGGTGACCTTTACCCGTTAATGAAAGTGAACCATACACATCCACTACCAGACGATTCACTTTTTGCAGCAGGCCCTTTTCCTGCAGGGTATCAACAAAATGTTTTCCCGCTTTCATCGGCCCGACGGTATGTGAGCTGGACGGCCCGATGCTGATTTTGAAAATATCGAAAACGCTAATCATGTGGCACCCATGCGGTTACATAGCAAAACGGATGCGCCGCCTGTGGCTGGCGGCGCTGAATACTTAGCTAAACAGAGAGAAGAAAATGGCGGAGATGGCAATTAACCCCATGACAACCACAAACGCATTGCTGATATGACCGCTGTACTTGCGCATGGCCGGGACTTTGTTAATGGCATACATTGGCATCAGGAACAAAATCATCGCGATAACCGGACCGCCCAGGGTCTCAATCATGCCCAGGATGCTTGGGTTCAGGGTAGCGACAAGCCAGGTCGTCACCAGCATAAACAGCGCGGTAATCTTGTTCAGCTTGTTGATTTCGATGGATTTACCTTTTCCGCGCAGAGATTTAATCACCATGCCGTTGAAACCTTCACGCGCCCCGAGGTAGTGGCCAAGGAAGGATTTGGTAATCGCGATCATGGCGATAATCGGCGCCATCCAGGCAATCACCGGCGCGTTGAAGTGGTTCGCCAGGTAGGAAAGAATGGAGATATTCTGAGCCTTCGCTTCCGCCAGGTTTTCCGGTGAGAGGCTTAGCACGCAGCTGAACACGAAGAACATCACGGTCAGCACCATCATGATGTGGGCGAAGCCCAGGATACGCGAGCACTTGCGCTCAGCGTCCTGACCATATTCTTCCCGCTTTGCCACCGCAAAGGAGGAGATAATTGGCGAATGGTTAAAGGAGAACACCATGACCGGGATTGCCAGCCACAGGGTCATCCACAGACCGTTCCCCGTTGCGGAGGCGCTGCTCAGCGACAGCGTATCCAGTACTGCGCCGTTCCATTGCGGTATCAAATACAGCGCCAGCACCATCAGCGCAAAGACGAATGGAAACACCAGCACGCTCATGGCTTTAACAATCATTTTTTCGCCAAAGCGGACGATTCCCATCATGCCGACAATGAGAATCAGCGACAAAATGGCGCGCGGCGGAGACACCAGACCAAGCTGGTGAGTAATAAAGCTATCGACCGTGTTAGTAATAGCCACGCTGTAGACCAGCAGAATCGGATAAATAGCGAAGAAGTACAGCAGCGTGATGAGCTTACCGGCGCCCGTACCGAAATGCTCTTCCACAACTTCGGTAATATCTTCCCCCGGGTTTTTGCCCGACAGAACAAAACGAGTTAAACCACGGTGGGCAAAAAACGTCATCGGAAATGCAAGAATAGCCATGATGATTAACGGAATTAAACCGCCGACCCCGGCGTTAATTGGCAAAAAAAGCACCCCTGCGCCAATCGCAGTACCGTACAGACCCAGCATCCAGACGGTATCACTCTTTCTCCAGCCGCTGCTCTCGCGAGCGACGAGGGTATTTTGAACGGTTTCCATAATATGGCCTCAGTAATATAAAGTAGCGTCAGGTTTATTTGACGCTGATTCAGGTAATAAAAACGTGGTGTTTATTTGGCTATTTTATGAAATGCAACTATGCTAATTCACTAACCGCGATCACATAACCTGATTTATTGCAGTGACTTTTAACGTATCAAAATTAACCCCGAGAATTCGTTATTTTTTTAAGGTATCATTTTTAATACGTTATTATTTTCGTATGCTCTTAACTGCCGTTTCTTTATATACCCAGAACCTTGAGGTAACAAACAATATTTGTCATACGATTAATAAAAAATTAAAGGCATTATTTCCCGACATGAAAATTCACCGCGGGTAGTGGTCCTGTTTTTGCGCAGAGGAAATGACCGCATCGTCACCTCCTCCCCTTAAACTGCCCTACACCCCTTTGTAATGCTCTTTACTCAGGCCATACTTCTTCATTCTGAGATAGAGTTTTTTACGCGGTATAAGCAGATACTCCGCCACCTCATTGATACGTCCCTGGTGGATATTCAGCGCTTCAGTGATAATCTGCCGCTCGACGTCCTCAACCCGCCGATCCAGCGGCGTCGGTTCGCCGACAAGCATCTGCGGATTCACCGTTTCCGCGAGCGGTAATACCCCCACCGCAAACAGCTCGGCGGCGTTCGCCAGTTCGCGAACGTTATTTGGCCACACTCGCCGCATCAACCCCTTCAACAGACCGGCATCCACCTCCGGGACGGGATGATTCAGCCGTTGACAGGTTTTTTGCAGATAGTGATGAAACAGCGGCTCGATATCATCAGGTCGCTTTGACAGAGGCTGGCAGCCAATTTGCGTCATCGCGAAGCAGTAATAGAGTTCCGCCACTATCTGGCTGCTGGCGGCCAGTTCCACCAGCGAAGCATTACCGATACCAATCAGGCGAAAAGGCCGTTTCTCATGACTCTGCAGCTGTACCAGATGATGCTGTTGCCCGTGAGTCAGATGCTCCAGGTGACTTAAGACCAGCGTCCCGCCCTGGGCTTGCGCGATCAGTTCATTCAGCGTGTGGGCGTTAGCCGTATTTAGTTCGCAGGAGATAAACGGACCGTCGGCGTGACGCCCTAACTGGTGCAGGTAACGCGCGCCGGTCATGCGGCCGGTTCCCGGCTCGCCGTAAAGCCATACCGCAATATCCGTCTCTGCCAGCTGCTGAAGGCGCTGGCGATACCGATCCGTCCATTGGCTACGGCCAATAAGCTCAACCTGTAATTTTTGCTGACAATACTGGCGACGGGCGATCACCGATTGCCTCTGACGCAGCGCGGCATCCACCAGCGTGAGCAGCTTGCCCGGATCGATCGGCTTTTGTAGGAAATCCCAGGCCCCTTTTTTCACCGCCTCCACCGCCATCGGCACATCGCCGTGACCGGTGATAAGCAGAATCGGCAGCAGATCGTCATCCTGATGAAACAACGTCATTAAATCGATTCCGGAGCAGCCGGGCATGCAGACATCGCTTAAAACAATGCCGGGCCAGTCCTTCGGCACCTGCTCCCGCGCATCAAAAGGATTATTACAGGCACTGACGTGATACCCCGCTTGCTCAAGCAGCTGCGTATAGGCATCCAGCACATCGGCATCATCATCAATTAGCAGAATCGAACAGTTATTACTCAACATCTTTTACATCCGTCAAATTGAATTCCAGCACCACGCAGGCACTGCGCGTAAACGTCGACGCCAGGCGCAACGCCCCTTCCATTTGCGTCATCAGCGAAACACATATCGAAAGCCCTATTCCCAGTCCCACGGCTTTGCTGGTAGTGAACGGCTTTAACAGCGAAGGGAGTAAGGCCGCAGGCCAGCCGGGGCCGTTATCGGCAATCAACACGCACAGCCTTTCGCCCTGGATTTGCCAGCTCACGGTGATTTGCGCTGCGTGCGGGCAAGCATCAAGGGCATTTGACAGCACGTTCACCAGCACCTGATGAACACGCACTTCGTCTCCCAGGATCCAGACGGTGTCATCCGGTATCAGCAGCGTCCCCTGCTGAGGTTTATGTCGCATCGCCAGCAATTCCCACGCCACGGTAAATGTCTGGCGCAAATCGACCGGGTGCAGCGCTGTTTCCAGTTCTGCGCGGCGGGTAAACTGGCGCAGGGAGCGGATAATCGCGTCAATGCGGTTGATCAGCCCTTCCGCTTTGCTCAACGTCGTCCGCGCCTGCTCCGTCTGTCCCTGCTCGATTGCCCTTCCTGCGGTAAAAAGATACATCGACAGCGCATTCAACGGCTGATTGATCTCATGCGCCAGGGTGGTCATCGTCTGCCCCACCACCGCCAGTTTAGCGGTCTGGATCAGCTCGTCCTGAGTGGCACGCAGATCGGCCTCAATCGCTTTCCGCTCGCCTATCTCCTGTTCAAGCTGCTGTTTTTGCGCATTAAGCTGACCCAAGGTATGGCGAAGTAAACCGGCAATACGTCCCAGCTCGTCGCGCCCGTAAACCGGAATGGTCGCCTCGGTCTGGCCCAGACCAATCTGCACCACCGCCTGATTCAGCGCGGTAAAGCGCTTCACCAGCCGCGAGCGAATAAAATAATGATTCAGCCCCCACGCCAGCAGCAGCGCCAGCAGCGTCGCCACCAGGATTAACCCGCCGCTGACCCGGACAATCTGCCCCATACGCTGATTAAACATCTGCATCTGCTGGTGACTGCTGCCAAGCTGGGCTTCCAGCAGCGTTCTGAAGCGTCCCAGTGTTGCTTCTCTGGCCCGGCTGGCTTCCACGAGCGCTTTTTGCGCGGTAACGTAGTCGCGCATAGTGTCCGGCATCTTATTTTTCACCATGCCAATTTCCAGCAGCTCATCGATCGTTTGTCGCAGGGTAATGGTGCTCGGCCAGTCATCCAGCGCACGAATATTTTCATCCGACGTTTTCTTCAGGTTTTCAAGATAGCGGATATGCGTCTCCACCAGCATGCCGTCATCATTACCGGATTTCAGTTCATTGAGCCTGTCGCGCAGGTCGTCAACGATCTGATTTTCAATACGAGCCAGGGTATAGACCTGCTGTTGTTCATTCTGCACTTCCCGGGAGCGTTTCAGGTACTGCGCCGCATCCCCCTGTCGGGCTTCAATCTGATCGAGCAGCGTTCCCTGTTGCCAGGTAAAATCCTGCACCAGCGAATTCAGCTCGGTGGTGAAATCATCGTGCAGCCAGTCGATCCGCGCCGAAAGCTCTCCCACCTTTTCGCGAACCAGAAACATGTTGTAGAGCACGCGATCCAGTTCCGCCAGCAGCGCGCGGCTGTCCTGCAATATCACCGCCAGCTGCTGGCGTTCTGCCGGCGACAACCCCTGGCTCAACCGCTCTATTTTATCCAGATGCTGGATAATCTGGTTGCGCAGCTGCAGCCGTACCGTGGTATTCGGCGCCAGCAGAAATTCATTGAGCTGATCGACCACCAGGTTGAGATTCCCTTCAATCAGAAAAGCCGAATGGATGCGCGGAAAATACTCATCCAGCGAATAGCGGATCTGCGAACTTTGCTCATGCCATGAATAGAGGCTGACGCTGCTGACAATCAGCGTCAGCAGCGCCCCCATCAGAAAAGCCCCGCGTAGGCTGCTACTGATACTGATTTGCCGCAGACGTTGCAGCATGGACCTGCCCATCATTTCAGTTCTTCCAGTTTATTAATCGCCTGCCGCTGATTGTTGAGAAACCAGAGCTGCCACTCCATCATCTGCTGTTCCGCGAAGCTCTTATTGTCGAACTGAGCCAGCCAGGCTTCATCCTCGCTGCTGGCCGGATCGACCGGCACACGGGTCAGCAACGCGCGTATCTCGGGCAGCGGACGCTTGAGACGGGCCTCCGCGCTATGCAGCGCTCGCCAGGCATCTTTTAGCTGGGCAAGACGAAAGCTGATCGCCGTATCGAACATCCGTTGAACCAGACGCTGGCGTTTGAGGATCAGCCGATAGTTCAATGGCGGTTGATTCATCAGCACCGCCTGCTGCGCCGCCCGCGGATTGCCTGCCGCCAGCGGCGTTACCGGGTATTTCCCGGTATTAGCATCGGCGAGGATCGACTGGCCCTCCGGGCTTAACAGATAGCGAATAAACCGCCGCGCCTCGCTGGCGTGCTGACTGTTTTTAAGTACCGCGACATAGGTCGGCGAAACCGCCGACTGCGGGAAATAGGTAAAAGCCAGGTGCGGATCGTTCAGCAGCAGATTGGCGTAGTTATCAATCACCGGACCGGCCACGCCCAGGCCGCTTTTAATCTTATCCGCCACCCCAAAGCTGCGGGATGAAATGGTCACGAGGTTTCCGGCACTCGTCAACAGCGTTTCCCATCCCTTAATCCAGCCCTTTTGTTGCAGCAGCGACTCCACCATCAGATGGTTGGTATCCGAACGCGACGGACTGCTCATCAGCAGCGCCCCCTGATAGCGGGGATCGGTCAGGTCATCCCAGTCCGCTGGCGCAGGCAGATGCCGTGTCATCAGCGCCGAGCGATTAATCAGCAAACCGAACCCGGAAATCGCCACGGCCACGGAGGTGGAGCGGATAGATTCCGGCACCAGATGTTGGCTGACTGCCGGCGCACCGCTGAACGGCGCCAGTTTTTGATGCTCCTGAAGATGCTGCAGCAGCATCGGCGACGAGGTCAGGATCAGATCGACATTTTCGGCATTTGCCGTATCAAGCAGCTGTTCCAGCGAGGCGCTGGTACGGTTGAGCGTCCTGATCATCACTGACCCCGGCTCCGTCTGCCAGCGATCGATAATCCACACGGTGGCGCTGGGAGAAAATGTCGTCGCCATCACCAGCTCATTGCTTTGCGCCGCACAGGGTCTCAGCCAGGCGGTCAGCAGCATCAGCGCGAGCATTTTGCTCACTATCCCGCCCCGACGAAGAGACATGTTTGTGATCCCGTTCATAAATATTGAAATACCGTAAAAATAGCGTTGAGACAAAACTTACCCGTTTATGAAATCTGGCGAATTAATCACCGCGACCGGCAAAATAGTCAAACGGGCGTCCGGGAATATCAGGAAAGATTACCAGATAATGATTGGGGAATTTGCTGGTATCCGCACAAGCCTGACATAAAATCAGCGCAAAATTATTTCCGCAGGCTCTCGCTCATTCAATATGAGTCAAAAGTAACCTATCAATTCATTATTTTGAGTCAGTTTTGACTCATTTCGACGATTTGTATTTTATAGCCGCTTATTTCACCCTTCAGGTCGAATACTCCTGATGTTCACATCAATATAAAATACAGGTGACGACATGTTATCATTATTAAAAAAAGGGCCGTCGGCGAATAAAGTTCCTGCTGAGAAAATTCAGGCAACTTATGGTCGATACCGCATGCAGGCGCTGCTAAGCGTATTTCTGGGATATCTGGCGTACTATATTGTGCGCAATAACTTCACATTATCCACGCCCTATCTGAAAGAGCAGTTAGACCTTAGCGCCACGCAGATCGGTTTGCTCAGCAGCTGTATGCTGATAGCGTACGGTATCAGTAAAGGCGTGATGAGCAGCCTTGCGGATAAAGCCAGCCCGAAAGTGTTTATGGCCTGCGGTCTCGTACTGTGCGCAATCGTCAACGTCGGGTTAGGATTCAGTACCGCATTCTGGATCTTCGCTGCGCTGGTTGTCCTGAACGGCCTGTTTCAGGGGATGGGGGTCGGCCCCTCTTTTATTACCATCGCTAACTGGTTCCCGCGTCGGGAGCGTGGCCGCGTAGGGGCTTTCTGGAATATTTCCCATAACGTCGGCGGCGGGATTGTCGCCCCGATCGTCGGCGCCGCATTTGCGATTCTCGGTACCGAGCACTGGCAGAGCGCCAGCTACATTGTGCCGGCCTGCGTGGCAGTGGTATTCGCCATCAGCGTACTGGTGCTGGGTAAAGGTTCGCCGCGCGAGGAAGGCCTGCCTTCGCTGGAAGAGATGATGCCGGAAGAAAAAGTGGTGCTGAAGACCAAACATACTCAGCAAGCGCCGGAGAACATGAGCGCGTTCCAGATCTTCTGCACCTACGTCCTGCGCAACAAAAACGCCTGGTATGTCTCCTTCGTCGATGTCTTTGTCTACATGGTGCGTTTCGGCATGATCAGCTGGCTGCCTATCTATCTGCTGACGGTGAAACATTTTTCTAAAGAGCAGATGAGCGTCGCCTTCCTGTTTTTTGAGTGGGCAGCGATTCCTTCTACCCTACTGGCCGGGTGGCTTTCCGACAAGCTGTTCAAAGGGCGCCGGATGCCGTTAGCCATGATCTGCATGGCGCTAATCTTCATCTGTCTGATCGGCTACTGGAAAAGCGAATCTCTGCTGATGGTCACGGTATTCGCGGCGATTGTGGGCTGCCTGATTTACGTCCCGCAGTTTCTGGCCTCGGTCCAGACCATGGAGATCGTCCCCAGCTTTGCCGTTGGTTCAGCCGTGGGTCTGCGCGGATTTATGAGCTATATCTTTGGCGCCTCGTTAGGCACCAGCCTGTTTGGCGTGATGGTCGATAAAATGGGCTGGCACGGCGGGTTCTATCTGCTGATGGGCGGGATCGTCTGCTGCATCCTGTTCTGCTACCTCTCTCATCGCGGTGCGCTGGAGCTTGAGCAACAGCGTAAAATCACCGAGCAGGAAGAGACCCGGCTGGCGCTGGCTGACGCACAGTAAGCGCCTGATAACGTAGAAAGAAAGTGCCAGCCTGCTGGCACTTTTGGCCTTACGCAGAGTTGGCCGTCGTTACGCAGACACCCTTAAATAGGGCGCAATGCTCGCTAATTTTTCCCGGGTTTCCGTCAGTTCGCGTTCCGGCGTCGATTGCGCAATGATCCCCGCCCCCGCCTGTATCCAGCAGCGCTGGCTGTCCTGAAATACGGATCGCAGGACTAACGCCGCATCAAAGCGCGTGTCCTCCAGCAGCAGCACCGCCCCGGAATAGAGCTCCCGCGGCGTCTTCTCAATTTGCATAATCGCGCTCAGGGCCGCATTCTTGGGGATACCCGAGGCGGTAATCGACGGAAACAGCACGGTAAATGCATCCCAGGCATCCTTACTTTCCGCAAGCTGACCGCTGACGCAAGATCCCAGATGCTGAACGCTACCGCGCTGGCGAACCGACATCAAATCTTCAACCACCACGCTGCCCGGCTGGCAGACCACCGCCAGTTCAGCGATCGCCTCCTTCACCGACAGGATGTGCTCCAGCACCTCTTTACCGTCATGCAGCAACTCGGTCTCTTTCTCCTTATTCTGCTGCGGATCCCCCATTCGATCGCGGGTACCCGCAAGGGGTTCAGTGACGACTTTGCTTCCGCTGACCGACATCACCAGCTCCGGGCTAAACCCCAGCGCTTCTCGCCCCTGCTGGCGAAACATAAACGAACGGGTGGGCGTATTGGCCTGCCGCCCGCATAATAGCGTGGAGGGCATATCAATACGCGATGGCAAGGCAATAGCCCGCGAGACAATCGCTTTGACATATTCACCGCGGCGGATCGCCGAAACCACGCGCGCCACCTGCTCCTGATAGGCCTCACGGTTGTCAGCGGTATCTACAGTCACGGTGTTACACGGCGTCGCCGTACCGGCTGCTTTTACCCACTCGCACAGACGTCGGCATTCGCTGGCGGTGTCGGCAGAAACGGTGACATTTCCCTGTTCAAAAATCAGTTCTTCACGGGGAACGGTTAACGTCAGCAATGGCCACTCGCCAGCGTGATAGGCTATCCCACGGGTATGCGCCGCAAAGTTAAACCCGACCTGGCCATATACCCGACGCCCTTTCACCTGAGGATGGGCCATAAAACGACGCGCGCAGTCGGTAATGGAATCCACCGCCCATTGCTGCTCTCCGTCCGCATTGATAAAGGTCGCCCGCGTGCCGTCAGCATTAATGATCAACCGTGCCTGGCATCCTTTGCCGATATACCAACACGGTTGCCGCTCATAGACATAGCACTCTTCATCGGCGAACTGGCGTAAGACGCCACAAATCGTCGGCAGCCGCCGTTCCTCTGGGAGCGCCAGATGTAAAAATTCACTGATTTTCATCCCTTACCTCTCTGTGTTATTCCCGGATCCTTCAATTGCGTTTGTCGAATGCAGCCGGGCAGAAGCAATCCACGCTGCCAGCAGCGTGAATGCGCCGCCAAATATAAAGCAGGCCGCATAGCCAAAATGCTGCGCAATTACGCCGCCAACCACGCCGGCCAGAATGGCGATGGCGGCATCAGTACATTGAAAGAGCGTAAAATCGACGCCAGCCTGCAGAGGCGATGAAAGCGTCATCAGCGTGGCGTAAAGACAGACCAGGGCGCAGGCCAGCGAAATGGATTGCAGGATGATCAGCCCCTGGAGTAACGGCAGCCGCAAATGTCCCGGCGCCAACAGCAACGTCGTTACTATTGCCAGCAGCACGACGCCCTGGAGGCCATAAGCCGCAAGCAGCGCTCTGCCGGGAGAGGTGTATTTCATCAGCACCCCGCCCGCCAGCGTTCCTGCGATACCAGCCGCGATATTGCCAGCGCTGAATAGCGCGCCGAGCGCCGACATGCTCAACCCCTGATCCAGCAGCAGCGGCGCCAGAAGAGGCAACACGAACCGCATCCCGGTATTCAGCATCAGCACCAACAGTAAACCCAGCCGCGCCTGTCGCCTTTTAAGCGCATAACCCAACGCCGGAACATGCGGTACAGACGTGATGCGCATGGGTTCGGCAATGCGCCACAGGGGAACGGATAAGACCAGGATCAGCGCCGCCATGATCAGCATGGCCACCGGCCAGTCGAATGCCGCCGCTAGCATCAGGAAGACGCCGCCGCCGCACATCATTCCCAGATAGCTGCCGCCGACCTGGACGCTGTTTCCCCAGCCGTAACCTGCGCGACTGAGCTGATCGACACAAAAGCCGTCGCTGGCAATATCGATGGTGGCGGCAACCGTACCCGCGAGTAAAAACAGCGCAAACAACGCGGCGATTTGCGTGTCGGGAAATCCCCCAGTTCGCCCGACCGCGCCGGTCGCAGCGGCAACCGTCAGGATCGCCGCCAACCCGACCTGACCCCGGAGGATTAACAGGCGAGAACGACGCTCCGGGCGATCGGGCGGCAGGCGCCAGCGCTCAATCCACGGCGCCCAGATAAACTTCAGCGCCCAGGGCAACATAAACAGCGTTGTCGCGCCGGCAAGGGCCAGCGAGCCGCCGGCGGCGCGCACCAGCGCAGGCAGGGACTGCATAGAGAGCGCCGATACCAGGCTCTGCGTCACATAGATCCCGGCAATGGCAAAAATCACCCGTCCGGTCGTTAACGGTTTCACCTGCGACTGAACATCACTCATGCAGTCGCTCCTCAGATGCGTCAACCTCTGCATCACGCCAGACGCGCGCGGCCATTTGCGCCTGCCACAGCGCCTGGTAACGTCCCTGACGGGAGAGCAGCTGCGCATGCGTGCCCTGTTCAACCACTTCTCCCTCTTCCATCACCAGGATGTTTCCGGCCCCGGCGATGGTTGACAGGCGATGGGCGATAATAATCACCGTCCGGTTGTGAACCAGACTATCAATAGCTTTCTGTACCGCCAGTTCGCTATCAATATCCAGCGCGGCGGTCGGCTCATCGAGAATGACGATCGGCGCATCTTTCAATAAGGCCCTGGCAATGGAAATTCGCTGGCGCTCGCCGCCCGAGAGCTGCCCGCCCATCTCGCCCATTGGCGTCAGCCAGCCTTGCGGAAGACGGGAAATGAATTCAAGACACTGCGCCGCGCGGGCGGCCTCTTCCACCTCCTGCTGCGTGGCCTGCGGGCGGGCAATAAGGAGATTCGCCAGCAGCGTGTCATCAAACAGCCAGACATCCTGAAACACGACGGAAATCAGGCTATTGAGCTGTTCCGCCGTCAGATGACGAATATCGACGCCACCGATAGAAATCTCTCCCTGCTGCGGATCGGCATAGCGCATTAACAGTTTGCTGACCGTGGTTTTACCGGCGCCTGAGGCACCCACCAGCGCGCTCATGCTGGCGGCCGGAAAGGTCAAAGAGAGGTTGTTGAGCGCGGGATCGCCGCTGTCATCATAGCGGTAGCAAATGGTGTCAAAGCGGATATCGTAACGCTCCGGCATCTCGCCGCGTTCTGCGACGGGAAGCGGCGGGAGCGCCATAAACTGCTCAATACGCTGCAGGGCGCTGGCGATCAGTTCCACCACCGAGGTGTAGCTGATAAACATCGCCATTGGTTCCGAAAAACGCATTATCATCGCGGCGGCGGCTATCAAAAAGGCAAGGTTCAGGGTCCCTGTCACTACCCAGACCACCCCGGCTAACACGACCACCTGCAGGCCCAGCTCCACGACGCCGGCGATCAGCATCGTCGCGCCGGCGCTCTGGCGATGCGTGCGGCTCTGTAAGCTTTCCAGCGCATTAAAATGCGCCAGCAACGCCCGGCTTTTTTCGCCATCGCTGCCGCAGGTACGCAAAACCATCATCCCTTGCGCAAATTCAACGATATCCCCGCTCAGCCGCTGGTGCGCTTCGCCCAGGGTCTGCATTTGTCGGCGCATCGCCGGCCGGCGCCAGTAATAAAACGGCACCAGCATGGGAAAGATCAGCAACATCACCAGCCCCAGCCGCCAGTCGATCCACAACGTTGCCAGCGATGCGGTCAGCGGAGTGACGATGGTTAAAAGCAAAATATTGGCTATCGCAATCACATAGTTGAGATTTTCATCCACGCTGCCCAGCAACAAGGCGTTCGTTTCGCCCGCTCTGCCGCGCTGGAGTCTTTCCAGCGGCACGCGGCGTAGCTGTTCGCCCAGGCGCAGGCGCAATTCATGGGTGGCCTGCGCCAGATGACCACGGTATTCAAAGCCCAGCCCATACCAGCGTAGCGCCAGCGCCGCGAACGCCGTAGCGCTGAAAACCAAAGCCCAGGTGAGAAGCGGCGATGCTTCACCACGTAATAGCGCATCAACGATCGGATAGAGGCAGGCAAAGGCAATCCCCTGCATCAATGCCGCCAGCAGCAGCGCAATCATACTGCGCCGCAGCATCCCTGCCTGACTGCCAACGCTGGAGATAAGCTGGCGCCAGATGACGCGCCAGGCCAGGTTATCCGCGGGATTAATGGCTTTCATTTTCCGCCTCCTCTGGTTGTGTTCTCCCCGGCATCCATTGCTGCGCCTGCTGATAGCGCAGCCACAGCTGCTGATACAAGCCGCCCTGGGCCAACAGTTGCCGGTGGCTCCCGCGTTCCCGGAGCCGCCCGTCGGAAAACAGCAGTATCATATCGGCGTGAGTCACCATGGAGAGTCGATGCGCGACCATGATGACCGTCCGGCCGCGCATGGCCGCCGCGAGGGCTTTGATCAGCGCCGCTTCGTTTTCCGGATCGGCAAACGCCGTCGCCTCATCGAGCACAAGAATGGGGCGATCCTGCAACAGCGCCCGGGCGATGGTGATGCGCTGCCGCTGACCGCCGGAGAGAAAGACGCCGCGCTCCCCGACGCGGGTGCTGTATCCCTCCGGCAACGCGCTGATAAATTCATGGGCCTGCGCCACTCTGGCCGCCGATATCACCGCTTCCAGCGGCGTATCCGGCGCGCCCAGACGAATGTTATTGGCGATGGTGTCGGCAAAAAGGAAGTTGTCCTGGAATACAAACGAGATTTGCTGCATCAAGGTGTCCGTCTGCATATCGCGCAGATCCACGCCGCCGATGCGAATATGGCCTTGATCGGGATCGGCATAACGCAGCAGGAGTCGCGCCACGGTGCTTTTCCCGGCGCCGCTCGGCCCGACCAGCGCCACTATTTTTCCGGCAGGTACATGAAAGCTCACCTCCTGCAGCGCCGCGCCTGCGCGCGCTTGTGGATAATGAAAACTCACCTGCTCAAAGGTAATGCTCGCATCGTTCGGCTGCCGATCGACAAGCGGACGGGAGAGTTCCGGCATCGCGAGAACCTGATAAATACGCTGAATGCTTAAACGCGTTTGCGCGACCAGGTTATTGAGCATCATCATGGGCATCACCGCTTCCGCCATCCCGCTGCCCAACAGTAAAACGGCCACCCAGGCGATAAAATCGAGGCTGCCCGCCTGCATCAGACCGTATCCGCACCAGATCAGAACGAATAAGGTCGGCAGCGGATTGAGGATCGAGAATGAAAAACGCGCTGAAAAGCCGGCTTTGCGATACCAGATTTTGAGCACATCGACCCACTCCTCAAGGGCATGCTGATAGCGCAAAAAGCTGGTGCTGCCGCTATCAAACGTTCTGACCACCGGCATGGCCTGCACGAACTCAATTACCGCGGCGCTGACCTGCTCGCGCGCCTGATGATAACGCTGAGCCATCTCTCCCGAGCGCTGGCGGGCGAGAGTAAGTATCAGTGAACCCAATGCCAGCACACCCAGCGTGGCAATGGCCAGTCGCCAGTCCAGCCAGAACAGGATAGCGGCGGTCGCCAGGGGCATGACTATCGCGCGAGCGTACAGCGGCGTGCTGTCAGCAACGAAAATGTGTAACGACTTCACATCATCCAGCATTACCTTCGCCATCGCACCGCTGCCCATTTGCTGTAACGCGCCGGGGGCAAGCTGCACGGCTTTCTGCGCTAATCTGCTGCGCAGAATATTCTCCAGATGAAACGCCGCATAATGCGAGGTGTTAAATGCCTGCAGGCGCAGGACAAAAGTCAGCGCCACGCAGCCAAATAGCCCCCCCAACGACCAGAGTGGAATAACGTCGGGCGAGACGCGAAGATCGCGCAGGCTCCATGCCAGAAAAAGCAGCGCCGCAAGGCTGGTGATGGCCGCCAGACCCGCCAGCGCCATCGCCAGAATGACCTTCCGGCGAACCGGGGTTATCACCTGCCAGAGCGGGAACCGGGACGAAGATTCAGTATTGGATGATTGAGATGACATGGGAGTGGCTGAATTTCCTGATGAATTTTTACGGACGCCAAAAACGCTATTTCAGGGTGGCGTTCTGAGAATTAATGTGAATAATAACCATTATCAATTACTCATCTACCCCATTCGGTTCTATTTTTACCCGCATTGGTTTAAGCCACAGGGAGATAACCCGGTCATGACGGAGTCACCACAAACGCAATCTGCAATCTCAATTCATCAGTTGGTGGTCGGGAAACCCGCTAACGACGGTACTATCCCGGCCCAGTGTGAACTGCTGCGCTGTTCGTTGCAGGAAGGGATGGATATTTTGCTCTGGAGAGGCCATTTTGCGCAGCCTGAGACGTTACAGCTTCACGATGATCTGGGCAGGATTAACTTCTCGTGCATCCTCGAGGGCACCTCGCGTTTTGCCATCCAGGGGCTCAGACGCCACACCGAGTGGGAACTGGCCCGCAATCGCCATTACATTACCCACACGCCAGATTGCCGCGGCAGCGCCTCCTACGGCGGCCGATTCGAGAGCATCACCCTCTCCTTCAGCCCTGAAACCCTCGCGCTGTGGGTACCTGATATCAGTACAGTCATTAAAAATAAGATCGACTCCCACTGCTGTTGCCAGCAGCAGCGCTGCAATGCGGAAACCCATTTAACGGCCCAGGCTTTGCGTCATGCGCTAATGCGGATGCACGGCGGATTCAGCCATGAACAAAAACCTTCGACGCTCTGGCTACAGGGACAGAGTCTGGTGATGCTAAGCCTGGTCCTGGATGAGCACCGCGAAGACGCCAGCTGCTTCTCCTGCCACTTCAACCCGGTGGAGCGCCAGAAACTGCTGCGGGCAAAGGATCTGCTGCTGGCCGATTTGACGCAGGCGCCGGGCGTTGCTGAGCTGGCGAGAGAGTCCGGTTTGAGCGTGCTGAAAATTAAGCGTGGCTTCCGCGTTCTGTTTAACAACAGCGTCTATGGCCTGTTTCAGGCTGAACGCATGCAGGAGGCACGAAGAAGGCTGGCCAATGGCAATACCTCCGTTATGACGGTAGCCGCCGATCTGGGCTACGCCAACGCCAGCCACTTCTCTGCCGCTTTCCAGAAACAGTTTGGCGTCACCCCTTCCAGCTTTAAACGCGTCATCTGATCGCCGATCGCCCCCTCCCCGCCAGCGGCCCGGAACCCCCCTCCGGGCCTCAGTGCTTTCCTCCAGTGATTAACCCGAAACGGGCATAAATAGACCCGTTTCGGGTAGCACTCAATTGTTAATAATTATTATTCTCATGTAAGGAGTATTTTCCGCTAAGACGTGCCATCAGGAGGAAGAATGATTTCTGGCGCACCATCTCAGGAACCGCAGTTACCGGACAACAGCAACGCGGCTGATTATCAACAATTACGCGAGCGGCTCACGCAGGAGCTAAATTTAACGCCGCAGCAGCTACATGAAGCGTGCAATTTGATCCAGGCGGGCCTGGATTCAATCAGATTGATGAGATGGTTAGACTGGTTTCGTAAAAGGGGCTACCGCGTGACCCTGCGCGAACTGTATTCCGCCCCCACGCTGGGCGGGTGGCGCCAGCTGATGCGCAGCCGTTCGCCGGAGAAACCGGCGGAGGAAACGGCATCCGGCGAAAGCGTCTGGCCGACCATGACCGAGGGCACCCCCTTCCCTCTGACGCCGGTCCAGCATGCCTACCTGACGGGGCGAATGCCTGGACAGCCCCTCGGCGGCGTGGGCTGCCATCTGTATCAGGAGTTTGCCGGCTATTCTCTGACGGCGGAAAAGCTGGAACAGGCCATCGCGATCCTGATGCAGCGCCACCCGATGCTGCATATCGCCTTTCGCACCGACGGACAGCAGGTCTGGTTAAAGCAACCTTACTGGAACGGCGTGACGGTTCATGATTTGCGCCAGAACGACGCCGCCAGCCGCCAGGTCTATCTGGACGCCCTGCGCCAGCGCCTGAGCCACCGCCTTTTACGCGTGGAGATCGGCGAAACGTTTGATTTTCAGCTGACGCTGTTGCCCGATAATCGCCACTGCCTCCATGTCAATATTGACCTGCTGATTATGGATGCCTCCAGCTTTACGCTCTTCTTCGATGAGCTTAATGCTCTGCTGGCGGGCGAATCGCTGCCGGCTATCGACCCCCGCTATGATTTCCGCTCCTATTTGCTGCACCAGCAGAAGGTGCATCAACCGCTGCGAGACGAAGCCCGCGCGTACTGGCTGGCGAAAGCGCCTGCGCTTCCTCCTGCGCCGCTCTTGCCGCTGGCCTGCGACCCCGCCGCGCTACGTGAAGTCCGTAATACCCGACGCCGCATGATTGTCCCGGCCAAACAGTGGCATGCGTTCAGCCAACGGGCCGGTGAGTACGGCGTCACCCCGACAATGGCGCTGGCAACCTGTTTTTCCGCCGTCCTGGCTCGCTGGAGCGGCCTGACGCGGCTGCTGCTCAACGTAACGTTATTCGACCGCCAACCGCTGCACCCGGCGGTTAGCGCTATGCTTGCCGACTTCACCAATATTCTGCTGCTGGATACCGCCTGCGACGGCGATACCGTCAGCGGCCTCGCGCAGAAGAATCAGCTGACCTTTACCGAAGACTGGGAGCATCGTCACTGGTCCGGCGTCGAACTCCTCCGGGAGCTCAAACGCCAGCAGCGCTATCCCCACGGGGCCCCGGTGGTATTTACCAGCAATCTGGGACGCTCTCTTTACAGCAGCCGCGCGGAACCGCCTTTGGGCGAGCCGGACTGGGGCATCTCGCAGACGCCGCAGGTGTGGATAGATCATCTGGCCTTCGAACATCAAGGCGAGGTCTGGCTGCAATGGGACAGCAATGACGCCCTGTTCCCTCCGGCATTAGTAGCGACGTTGTTCGCGGCCTACTGCCAGCTGATTAACCAGCTCTGCGAAGATGACAGCGTATGGCAAAAACCGTTCCCGGATACCCTGCCCGCCAGGCAGCGCGCGATTCGCCAGCGGGTCAACGCGACCGACGCGCCCATTCCCGCAGGACTGCTGCATGAAGGCATTTTCCGCATCGCCCTCCAGCAGCCGGAGGCGCTGGCGGTCACAGATGCTCATTATCAGTGGAACTACCGTGAACTGACGGACTTTGCCCGCCGTTGCGCCGGCAGGTTAATCGCGTGCGGGGTGCAGCCGGGCGACAATGTGGCGATCGGCATGTCAAAAGGCGCGGGACAGCTGGTTGCGGTGCTGGCCGTACTGCTGGCCGGGGCGGTCTACGTTCCGGTTTCGCTGGACCAGCCCGCCGCGCGGCGCAAGAAAATCTATGCTGACGCCAGCGTTCGGCTGGTGCTCATTTGCCAGCACGACGCCAGCGCGTGGTCAGACGATGTTCCCCTGCTTGCCTGGCAGCAGGCCATTGAGGATGAACCGATCGGCAACCCGGTGGTTCGCGCACCGACACAACCGGCCTACATTCTCTACACCTCCGGTTCTACCGGCACACCGAAAGGCGTGGTCATTTCTCACCGGGGAGCGCTCAACACCTGTTGCGATATCAATAACCGCTATCACGTAGGTCCAGGCGACAGGGTGCTGGCGCTGTCCGGCCTGCATTTTGATTTATCGGTATATGACATTTTTGGCGTCCTGAGCGCCGGCGGCGCGCTGGTTATGGTGATGGAAGAGCAACGGCGCGATCCCCGCGCGTGGTGTGAACTGATCCAACGCCATCAGGTCACGCTCTGGAACAGCGTCCCGGCGCTATTCGATATGCTGCTGACCTGGTGCGAGGGTTTTGCCGACGCTGCGCCGGCAAATCTGCGCGCGGTAATGCTTTCCGGCGACTGGATCGGTCTCGATCTTCCCGCCCGCTTTCGGGCCTATCGGCCGCAAGGGCAGTTTATCGCCATGGGCGGCGCCACCGAGGCGTCTATCTGGTCTAATGTCTGCGAGGTCAGAGAGGTTCCTGAGCACTGGCGCGCCATCCCCTACGGTTTTCCGTTGGCTAACCAGCGCTACCGGGTAGTCGATGAGCGGGGCCGGGACTGCCCCGACTGGGTGCCCGGCGAATTGTGGATTGGCGGCCTCGGGGTCGCTGAAGGCTATTTCAACGATCCTCTGCGCAGCGAGCAGCAGTTTTTGACGCAATCGGGCGAGCGCTGGTATCGCACCGGCGATCTCGGCTGCTACTGGCCAGACGGTACCTTAGAGTTCCTCGGCCGCCGCGATAAGCAGGTCAAGGTCGGGGGATATCGCATCGAGCTGGGCGAAATTGAGAGCGCGCTCGGCCAGGTGGCGGGCGTGAAACAAGCCACCGTTCAGGCGATCGGGGGGAAAGAGAAGACCCTGGCGGCCTGGGTTGTTCCTCAGGGGGAGGCTTTTTGCGTTCCCCATCATCGCGATCCGTTGCTGCCGCAGGAATGGCGTACCCTGGCAGGAACGCTGCCCTGCTGCGCCTGCCCGCCAGAAATCTCCGCCGCTCAGGTCGCTGATTTTCTGCAGTATCGTCTGTTAAAACTGCATCCGGGCCACGCCTCTGACGTCGATCCGCTCTCCCTGATCGATTCGCTCGCTATCCAGCCGCGCTGGCAGGCCGTGATGGAACGCTGGTTAGCCTTTCTTGCGGCTCAACAGCGGCTGCAGCCCGCCGCCGAGGGTTATCAGGTCTGTGCGGCAGAAGCGCCGGAAAAGCGCCATCCTTCGTTCAGCGGGCATGACCTCACCTTAATGCAGATTCTTCGCGGCGCGCGCCACGAACTGTCATTACTGAACGATGCGCGGTGGTCGCCGGAAAGTCTGGCTTTCGACCATCCGGCCAGCGCCTTGTATATCGAGGAGCTGGCGACAATGTGCCAACAGCTTTCCCGACGTTTACAGCGCCCGGTACGCCTGCTGGAGGTGGGGGTCCGCACCGCCCGCGCCGCAGAGTGCCTGTTGTCCCGCCTCAACGCTGGCGAGGTTGAGTATGTCGGGCTTGAACATAGCCAGGAGCTGCTGCTGAGCGCCAGACAGCGGCTTGCCCCATGGCCTGATGCCCGTCTGGCCCTCTGGAATGCGGAGACGCTGGCGGCGCACGCGCATTCGGCGGACATTGTCTGGCTGAATAATGCCCTGCATCGTCTGCTGCCAGAAGATCCCGGACTCCTTACGACCTTACAACGGCTCGCCGTCCCCGGAGCGCTGCTCTACGTCATGGAGTTCCGCCAGTTGACGCCGTCTGCCCTGCTCAGCACGCTTCTGTTAACCGCTGGACAACCGGAGGCTTTACTGCATAACAGCGCAGCGTGGGCAACAATATTCAGCGCCGCCGACTTCAGCTGTCAGCATGGCGATGAAATCGGCGGATTACAACGCTTCCTCGTCCAGTGCCCGGCCAGCCAGATGCGCCGGGACCCGCGTAAACTACAGGCCGCCCTTGCCGAACGCTTGCCCGGGTGGATGGTGCCGCAACGGATCCATTTCCTTGACGCTTTCCCGCTGACCGCGAACGGAAAAATTGACTATCAGGCGCTGACCCGTCGCCATACCCCTGAGGCGGAAACATCGGCCGAAGCGGATTTACCTCAGGGCGATACGGAAACATGCGTGGCCGCCATCTGGCAGCAGCTGTTGTCGATCGGCGCCGTCACCCGGGAGACCGACTTTTTCCAGCAAGGCGGCGACAGCCTGCTGGCCACCCGTCTGACCGGACAGCTCCATCAGGCGGGTTATACCGCGCAGTTAAGCGATCTGTTTAATCATCCCCGACTGGCGGATTTTGCCGCTACCCTGCGTAAAACCGACCTCCCGGTCGAACAGCCATTCACCCACTATCCTGAAGATCGCTACCAGCCTTTCGCGCTTACCGACGTGCAGCAGGCCTACCTGGTCGGACGGCAGCCGGGGTTTGCCCTGGGCGGCGTAGGCTCCCACTTCTTCGTTGAATTTGAGGTTGCCGATCTGGATATCCGCCGGCTGGAGAGGGTCTGGAATCGTTTAATCGTCCGCCACGATATGCTGCGCGCCGTTGTTCACGATGGACAGCTGCAGGTTCTCGAACAGACTCCCCCCTGGATCATACCCGCGCACGTTTGCCCAACGCCAGACGAGGCGCTGCGGCTACGTGAAAAACTGGCGCATCAGGTACTCAACCCCGAAATCTGGCCGGTATTCGATCTCCAGGTCGGATACGTCGACGGGATGCCCGCCCGACTCTGGCTGTGCCTGGATAACCTGTTGCTTGACGGGCTAAGCATGCAGATCCTGCTGGCGGAGCTGGAATACGGCTATCGCTATCCGCAACAGCTGCCGCCGCCGCTCCCCGTCACTTTCAGGGATTATCTGCAGCAACCCGCGCTGCGGGCGCCAGACCCAGACTCCCTGGCCTGGTGGGAGACTCAGCTGGACGATATCCCTCCGGCGCCGGCGCTGCCGCTGCGCTGCTTGCCTCAGGACGTTGCGACGCCGCGCTTTGCGCGCCTGAACGGGGCCATGGACAGCGCGCGCTGGCGCCGATTGAAACAGCGGGCGGCTGAAGCCCACCTTACCCCGTCGGCCTTACTCTTATCGGTATGGTCGACGGTGCTCTCGGCATGGAGCGCGCGGCCTGACTTCACGCTTAACCTGACGCTTTTCGACCGCCGTCCGGTGCATCCCCAAATCAACCAGATTCTGGGCGACTTCACCTCGCTGATGCTGCTGAGCTGGCGGCCAGGCGACAACTGGCTGCACAGCGCGCAGCGACTGCAGCAGCGCCTGAGCCAGAGCCTCAATTATCGCGATGTATCCGCCATCCGCGTGATGCGTCAGCTGGCGCAACGGCAAAATCTGCCCGCCGTGACCATGCCGGTCGTCTTCACCAGCGCGCTCGGCTTCGCGCAGGATAATTTCCTCGCCCGGCGCAATTTACTCAAACCGGTCTGGGGTATCTCGCAGACGCCGCAGGTCTGGCTCGATCACCAGGTTTATGAGTCCGAAGGTGAATTGCGCTTTAACTGGGATTTTGTCGCCGCCCTGTTTCCTGCCGAACAGGTGGAGCGGCAGTTTGCCCAGTATGGCGAATTGCTCAATCGGATGGCCGAGGAAGAGAGCTGCTGGCAGCTTCCGCTCGCCGCGCTGGTTCCCCCCGTTAAACTCGCGGAACCAAGCCCCGCTCCCGCTCCGCGCGGTTGCCCTGAGCGCCCGGTGTCCGGCGTGGCGGCGGACGAGAGCACTGTCCGTCTGATTTGCGACGCCTTTCGCGAGGTGGTGGGCGAATCGATTATGCCCGCGGATAACTTTTTTGAGGCGGGCGCCACGTCGCTGAATCTGGTGCAGCTGCACGTTTTGTTACAACGTCACGAATTTTCCACGCTGACGCTGCTTGATCTCTTTACCCACTCCTCTCCAGCCGCTCTGGCCGAATACCTTACCGGCGTCGCGATGGAGGAGAAAGCCCCACGCTCTCGCCCGGTTCGCCGACGCCAGCGGCGGATTTAGCGCGAACCAAACTGATTTTTTCCGGGACGCCGTCGCGCAAGCGCGGCGTGCCATTGACTTTGTGACTCTTAGAAAACGAGACCGATTATGGATAACTTGCGCTTCTCTTCTGCGCCGACAGCAGATTCCATTGA